>Ga0181533_1002626_pt1 | contig 20726 bp, 19 predicted proteins | sample PEATcosm2014_Bin_45_FD_119772 | JGI IMG/M metagenome (GOLD analysis project Ga0181533, IMG submission 119772) | Peatland microbial communities from MTU Mesocosm Facility, Houghton, MI, USA - PEATcosm2014_Bin11_60_metaG | ecosystem: Environmental > Terrestrial > Soil > Wetlands > Peat | place...
ATGGATTCAGGTAAAAGCGTTGCAGGAAAGCAATCGAAGCCGAGTCATTTCGACGCAGCGCCCTTCCTCGTCGCCGCGGCGTCCGTTTTCATCACCCCGGAACCCGGGATGAGCCATTTCTTATTTGAGACTTAACTATTTTTGGAAGACCGCGACTGGATGCATTAGCAAATATCTATGTTTTTTATATATTTATCGGAGCGGCAACGTCGCCGGGCAAATTCGGGCGATTATGCGTCGCGAAAACGTCGCATTGATTACCCAAAGTGGGCTACTATCTCCCGGCCTCTGATTTTCCAGGGGCTTTTTGTCATGCGGCAGGAGCAGAAAATGAGTAAGTCCAAAGTGGACGCGCACGAGGACGAACACGAGGACGCCCACGCCGTCGTCGAGACCGAGCACGACAACGACGACGAGTTGAGCGAGGAAGAGACCAATATTGTCGCGACCGTCGCCACGGTTGGAGTGGTTGGCGTTGGCGTCGCGCTGTTCGAGGCCGCCCTGCTGCCGGGCCTCGTGCTCGGCGTCGCCGCGGTGGCGGCTCCTAAATTCGCGCCCAAGCTCGGTGCGGCGTTGGGCCCGATATTCAAGTCGACGGTGCGCGGCGTCTATAGATTCGGTCAGAAAACCAAGGAATTCGTCGCCGAAACCAATGAGCACGTTCAGGACATCGTGGCCGAAGTCGACGCCGAAACGAAGGGCAAGCCCGCTCCGGCCAAGGACACGGCGCCGGTAGCCTGACGATCATGCAAAACGTCTCGACGGAAAATTCCGCCCTATCCGAGGATGCGCCGCCGCTGGCGGCGCGCCACGATGGCATTCAAAATGACCCCCAACCGGGGAAGCGAGCCGCGGACGAAACGTCCGCGCCCGTAGCGCCAAAGGGCCACAAAAAGAAAAAGAAAGCCAAGCACGCTCTGCGCATGGAACACCAGACGCCGGGCCGCGTCAGGATGAAAATCGCTTCGGCGAAGGGCAATCCAGAACTGCTGGATGAGATCGGCAGGAGATTCGCCAGCATCGCTGGGGTCCAGAGTTGCGAGGTCAACCCGATCACTGGGAGCGTCGTGCTGCATTACGACACGCGGCGGCATGATGATTTCCACGACCATCTGCGTCGCCATTGCGAGGAGCACCACGGCGCCGCGCCGCCGCGTCCGCCGGGCACGCAACTCGACGAAATCACTAAGAAGATCGAGGACGAGGCCGAGTTTCTCGCCGAACATTCCCACGCCGCGAAAACCGTCGTGCATATCTGCAAGCAGTTCGACCGCCACATCAAAGTGGCGACGGGCAACACGATCGATCTCAAGATCGGCCTCGCCGGCGGGATCGTCGCGCTGTCGCTGCTCGAAATGGGCGCCTTCGCCGCGACGCCGGTCTGGCTCACCCTCGGCGTGTTCTCCCTCAATCATTTCGTCGAGCTGCAACAACATCATGTGCTCGCGGAAAAAGTGAACGCGGGCGCTCGCAAAAGCGCCAAATCCGCGGCGGCCAAGTCCACGCCTAGCCTCTAATCGACAGGACCGCCCTGAATGCAGTTCGCGATCCGCCACTTCATGCCAGGTCGCGTTCGCCTGTGGATCCCGACGCTGTGTTACGACAAGGGCCTCGCGGAGGACACGCTCGCCTGGCTGCGCGGCCAGAGCGCGGTGCGCGGCGCCAGGATCAATTACGCCTGCTCCAGTCTCGTCGTCGAATATGAAGTCGCGTATGAGCCGATGTTTCGCCTGCTGATCGGCCGGCTGCGGCTGATGACGCTGAGCGATCTGCGCGAGCTCACCCAACTCGCGCCGCCCTTGGGCGACTCCGGCCAGCATCTCGCGAATGAGCTGATCGCCGCGGCCAAACCCGCCGAGGAGCCCCATCGCTATCCCCTGTTGTTGCCCACGGTGTCGATGGCCCTGGCCTTCGTGGCCAATCCCGTCGCCACGGCGATAAACATTCCGCTGATGTTGTGGAACGGCTATCCCATCGCCGCGAGAGCCTATCGCGTCCTGCGCGACGAGCACCGGCTCAACGTGGATTTTCTCGACACATTGGCGATCCTCGCCTCGCTCGCTCAAGGCAATCATGTCGCCGGCGCGCTGATCACCTGGCTGATAAAGCTCGGCGATTGGATCAGGGATCTCACGGCGGCCGGGTCCAAGCGCGCGATCGGCGATCTGCTCGAATTTGAGTCGAAGACGGCCTGGATCATACGTGACGGCAGCGTGATTTCCGTCCCCGCGCGCGACGTGTTGGTCGGCGATGAGGTCATGGTCTATCCCGGCGAGATGATTCCGGTCGATGGCGAGATCATCGACGGCAGCGCGTTGATCGACCAGAAGACCATCACCGGCGAGGGCCTGCCGGTGATGCGCGGCGTCGGCGAAGCGGCCTTCGCCGCCACGGTGACGCGCGAGGGACAATTGACCATCCGCGCGACACGGGTCGGCTCGAACACGACAGCCGGTCAGATCGTGCGGCTGATCGACTCGGCGCCGGTCGGCGACACGCGCATGCAGAACCACGCCGAAAAGCTCGCGGATCGTCTGGTGTTGCCGACGCTGGGCGTCGCGGCGGCGACGGCCGCCATCACCTTCGATTTCGACCGCTTCCTGTCGCTGGTGATTGTCGATTACGGCACCGGCATCCGCGTCGCGGCGCCGACCGCCGTCCTGTCGTCGATGACGCTGGCGGCGCGGCGCGGCATCGTCATCAAGAGCGGACGCCATATGGAGCGCCTCGCCGAAGTCGACACCGTCATCTTCGACAAGACCGGCACGCTGACGCGGGGCCATCCGGAAGTCGGCGACCTCATCACTTATCAGCGCGGCCTCGCGGCCCCGCGTCTGCTTGGGCTCGCGGCGGCGGCGGAAAGCCGGCTCACCCATCCCGTCGCCGACGCCCTGCGCCGAAGGGCCGTCGAGTTCGACGCCGAGATCCCGGTCTGCGAAGAGACGCAATATCGTCTTGGCCTTGGCGTCGAGGGTCTTGTCGACGGCTTTTATGTACATGTCGGCAACGAGCGCTTCATGCGCCAAAGCGGCATCAGGGTCGGCGCTGCGGCGAGCGATCGCTCGCGGCTCGAAACGCAAGGCTATTCCTGTCTTTACGTCGCGACGGACGGCCAATTGGCCGCTCTCGCGCCCTATGCCGATCAAATCCGCCCGGAAGCGCCGAGCATCCTCGAGCGGCTCTACGCGCTAGGCGTCAAGGACGCCATCATGCTCACCGGCGACAACGCCGTGGTCGCCCGCGCGGTCGGCGAGCGGCTCGGCCTCACGCGCCAATACGCCGACATGTTGCCGGCCGACAAGGCCAGCGTCGTGCGGCAGTTGCAGCGCGAGGGCCACGTCGTCGCGATGGTCGGCGACGGCATCAACGACTCGCCGGCGCTCAGCTTCGCCGATGTCGGCGTCGCGATGAAGCACGGCGCTGAAGTCACGCAGGAATCCGCCGACGTCGTGCTGATGGAGGATTCGCTCTGGAAGCTCGTCGAGGCGGTGGAGATTTCGCGCGACGCCATAAAACTCATCAAGCAAAATTACGGCGTCGTCGTCGTTCTCAACACGCTGGCGCTTGGTCTCGCGCTGCCGGGCGGATTGGTCAGCCCGTCGCTGACGGCGCTGATCAGCAATGGTTCGGCCATTCTCGCCAGCTTGAACGGCGTGCGGCCCCTGCTGCGGCGGCGATGAGCGCGACGGAGCGAGAGCTTTCCACGCGACACGGACAGGAACTCGCGCGCGCCTATGAACTGCTGGAGTCGACTAATTTCGCGACGCGTCTCACCGATTACGCCGGCAAGCCTATTCATGGCGTCTTGGCGCAAATGCCCAAGCCCATGCGCCGCGCGGTGGATCGCGCGGTCGAGCGGGCTATTCGGGAATGCCTCGAGGTCGCGCTCAAATCGTTGAAAAGCGCGCCCAAAAAGCGCCCCTCGACGCGGCTCGCCTCGACTCTCGCGGGCGTCGCGGGGGGATTTGGCGGCCTCTTCGGCGCCGCCTCCTTGCCGATCGAATTGCCGGTGACGACGATACTCATGCTGCGGGCCATCGCCGACATCGCGCGCCATCACGGCGAGGATCTCTCGACCATCGAAGGACGGCTCGCTTGCGTCGAGGTCTTCGCCCATGGTTCGAACAAGAGTGTCGGCGAGCGCGCCGGCGGCTCCGAGCGCCGCCCGGACGTGGGCTATTACGCGTCGCGCGCCATGCTCGGCCGGCTGGCCAATGAGGCGTCGACGTTTCTGCTGGAGCGTGGCGCGACCAGACTCGCGGCGCCGGCCGTGGCGGCGCTGACCGGCGAGGTCGCTTCGCGCTTCGGCGTCGTGGTCTGGGAAAAGATCGCCGCTAGCGCCATTCCGCTGGCCGGCGCGGCCGGCGCCGCGACGATCAACGTGGTGTTCATGAACCACTTTCAGTCGATCGCGCGCGGACATTTCATGTTGCGGCGGCTGGAGCGCATCTATGGCGAAGACGCGATTCGGAGCCATTATCGGCGGTTGCGGGCGGCGGGAGATTAAGCCGTGAAGGCCTCGTCCGGCGCCGCGTAAAGGGGGGCGAACCGAAACGGCCCGCCCTCCCCCGTCGCTTTATTTCGCGGCGGCTTCCAAATGCGTCAAGGCCTCTTCGGCATGCTTAGTCGCGACATCGGCGTGTTTCAACTTGCCATGCTCGATGGCGGCCTTCAAATGCGTAATGCCTTCCGCCGTATGAGGATTCGCCTTCGCCTTCTCGGCCGCCTCGGCATGCCCCAGCGCTGCTTCGGCGTGGGTCACGAGCAGATCGGCATGACCCTCTTTGCCATGCTCAATCGCTTCCTTGGTGTGACTGATGGCTTCGGCCAAATGATCCTCGGCCAAGGCGAGGCTTGGCGCGAGAGCGAAAGCGGCTCCAAGACCAAGACCCAACGAAAATGTCCTGCGATCCATGATATTATTCCTCCCCTTTTTGTCCTCCCCCGGCTCAGGGGGAAGCTAATACTTGGGGCGGTCGGCGCGTCGCGGCAAGGCTTGCCTCCGACCCGCGCCTTTTCGGGCGCTTGACGATTCTTTACAATCGCGCGCATTTTCGCGCATAAACCGTGGATCTGAGTGCGCTCGCGCGCATTCTCACCCAACACTGACACCCTGCGTTTTCGCGCCCAAGGATCCTGGATTTTGGGCGCGGGGCGCCAGCGCCAAAAAAAAGGCGACGCGATTTGGAAGCCTCGGTCTCGAAGCCGCATCCCGCGGCCACGCCGCTTTGCGCGCTACGCTCCAGCGGCCTTTCCGGACGCCTGCGCCCGCCCGGCGACAAATCGGTCTCGCATCGGTCGCTGATTCTCGGGCTGCTTTGCGTCGGCGAGATGACGATCGAGGGTCTGCTCGAAGGCGACGACGTATTGCGCACCGCGAGCGCCTGCCGCCAGCTTGGCGCGACCGTGACGCGGCGCGGCGAGGGAAATTGGAGCGTCTTCGGCGCGGGACTCGGCTCGCTGCTCGCCCCCCGCGAGACGCTCGACTTTGGCAACGCCGGAACCGGCTCGCGGCTGATGATGGGCGTCGTCGGCGGCCATGCCGTCACCGCGCGGTTCGACGGCGACGCCTCGCTACGCAAGCGGCCGATGCGGCGCATCCTCGACCCGCTGCTGCTCCAGGGCGCGCGCGTGTTGGAGGAGCGGGAGGGCGGACGCTTCCCAATCCTGCTGCAAGGCACCAGCGAGCCGCTGCCCATCGAATACACGACCCCCGTCGCCTCGGCTCAAATCAAATCGGCTGTCCTGTTCGCCGGCCTCAACTCGCCGGGCCGCACGGTGGTGATCGAGCTTGAGGCCTCGCGCGATCACACCGAGAAAATGCTGCTGCATTTTGGCGCGCGGCTGAAGGTCGAGCCGCATGGCCCGCACGGCCGCAAGATCACGCTCGAAGGCCGTCCCGAGTTGCGCGCGCGAAAAGTTCGCGTGCCGGCGGACCCGTCCTCGGCCGCCTTTCCGCTGGCGGCGGCGCTGATCGTCGAGGGGTCCGACATCGTGGTCGAGGGCGTGATGACCAATCCGCTGCGCGGCGGTCTGCTGACGACGCTGCTCGAAATGGGCGCCGATCTCACGCTGGAGAACCGACGCGTCGAGGGCGGCGAGGAGGTCGCCGACATTCGCGCGCGCTATTCGCCGAGCCTCCGCGGCGTCGACGTTCCGCCGCAGCGCGCGCCCTCGATGATCGACGAATATCCTGTTCTCGCGGTCGTCGCGGCTTTCGCCTCCGGCGAAACGCGCATGCGCGGCCTTTCTGAATTGCGCGTCAAGGAATCCGACCGCCTCAAGGCGATCGCGGCGGGACTTGAGGCCAATGGCGTCGATTGCGCTGTTGAAGGCGACGATCTTTTCGTGCGCGGCGGGGCGGTCGCGGGCGGCGGATTTGTCGAAACGCATCTCGATCACCGCATCGCCATGAGCTTTCTGGTCATGGGCCTCGCCGCCCGAAAGGAAGTCACGGTCGACGATCAAGCCATGATCGCGACGAGCTTTCCCTCGTTCCGCGCGCTGATGGAAAGCCTCGGGGCGCGGTTCGCGTGAGCGCGCTCGTCATCGCCATCGACGGTCCGGCGGCCTCGGGCAAGGGCACGCTGGCGCGCCGTCTCGCCGAACGTTTCAACCTGCCACATCTCGACACGGGCCTGCTCTATCGCGCCACCGCCTGCGCGCTGCTCGACGAAGGACTGCCGCTCGACGACGAGGAGTCCGCCACCGCCGCCGCGCGCGGCCTGTCGCTGACCGATTTCGACGATGCGCGGCTGCGTTCGCGCGAAATGGGCGAAGCGGCGTCGGTCGTCGCGGCCTTGCCGCAGGTGCGGGCCGAACTTATCGACCTGCAGCGCCGTTTCGCGGCGCGTGAGGAGGGCGCGGTGCTCGACGGGCGCGACATCGGCACGGTGATTTGTCCCAAGGCGCGCGTAAAAATTTTCGTGACCGCCAGCCCGGAGACGCGGGCGCAGCGGCGCGCGCTGGAACTGGCGAGACGCGGCGAGGAAGTCGATTATCCGACCATTCTCGCCGATGTGAAAAGGCGCGACGAACGCGACAGCGCCCGCGCCGTGGCCCCGCTCAAACCCGCCGCCGACGCGGTGACGCTCGACACCAGCGACCTCGACATAGAAACGGCGTTTCGCGCCGCGGTGGCGATTGTCGAGAAGGCGCGGGGATGACCGCGGCGCGCCGCGTGTTTCGCTTCGCGCCCTCGCCGAACGGTTTTCTGCATCTTGGCCACGCTTTTTCGGCGCTGCTCAATTTCGAACTGGCGCGCGAATGCGGCGGGCGCTTTCTACTGCGCATCGAGGACATAGATTTTTCGCGCGCGAGGCCCGAGTTCGAGGCGGCGATTTACGAAGATCTGACTTGGCTTGGTCTCCAAAGGGAACGTCCCGTGCGAAAACAGTCCGAGCATTTTGACGACTATCTTTGCGCGCTCGAAAGGTTGGAGGCGCTGGGGTTGCTCTATCCCTGCGCTTGCACGCGCGCCGACATAGCACGCGCCGCGCCCAAGGACGGTCCGCGCGATCCCGATGGCGCGCCGCTGTATCCTGGAACTTGCCGGGACGCGCCGCGCCCGCCGATCCGCGAGGTTTTGCGCAAGGGAGGAGTCGCGCTGCGGCTGGATATGGCGCGGGCGCTTACGCTGTCGCCGCCTCTAGCTTGGCGCGAATTTGGCGTAGGCGACGTCGCGGCGCGGCCGGAGCAATGGGGCGATGTTGTTTTGGCGCGCAAGGACACGCCGACGAGCTATCATCTCGCGGTTGTCGTCGACGACGCGCTGCAGGGCGTCACCGATGTCGTGCGCGGCAAGGATTTGTTCCATGCGACAAGCGTGCATCGGCTGTTGCAGCAACTGCTGGGGCTTCCCGCGCCGGACTACCGCCATCATGAATTGCTGCTCGACGCACGCGGCGAAAAACTTTCAAAGAGCGGCGGGTCCAAAACGCTGCGCGCGTTGCGGACCGAGGGGGTGACGCCTGGGGAGGCGCGCGCGCTGGCGGGTTGCGCGACGCTTTAACCGCTCGCGGCGATTTTGCGCTATGATCGCGGCAAGTCGCGCAGGAGCCGTCATGCCGCAGAATATCCCAGTCTTCGCCGCGCCCTATGCGCCGCCCGACGAGGCTCTGGCGCGAGACCTGCTCGCGGCGCGGCCCAGCGCCGATGCCGCCGCCGCAACGCAAGCTCTCGCCCAAAAACTCCTCGCGGCGATGCGGGCGCGGCGGGGCGGGATCGGCGGCGTCGAGGATTTCTTGCACGAATTCGCGCTCTCCTCGCGCGAGGGGCTCGCGGTGATGGCGCTGGCCGAATCCCTGCTGCGCGTGCCTGACGACGCGACGCTCGACAGGCTGCTCGCCGACCGTCTCAAGGCGGGGGATTTCGCGCATCATCACAGCGTGTCCGACTCACTGTTGGCGCAAGCCTGCGCCTTCGCGCTCGGACTCTCGGCGCGCGTGATCGCGGCGGAAGAGTCGCCGCGCGCCATCGTCGCCGATCTCGCGCGCCGCCTCGGCGCTCCGTCGCTGCGCGCCGCGGCGACGCAAGCGATGCGGCTGATGGGCGCGCATTTCGTATATGGCGAGACGATTCAATCGGCGCTGGAGCGCGCCAAGAGCGACGGCGGCCGCCATTCCTTCGACATGCTGGGCGAAGCGGCGCGCGGCGCCGGCGACGCCGAGCGCTATTTCAACGCCTACGCCGGCGCGATCGAAGCCATTGGCGCGGGTGCGGGGAACGCCAAGGATCGTCCGGGGATTTCCGTAAAGCTCTCGGCGCTGCATCCGCGTTACGAAGCGATCTCGCGCGTTCGCGTGCTCGCCGAACTCACGCCGCGCCTGCTGGAACTCGCCCGTCTCGCCAAGGCGCATGATCTCATCCTCACCGTCGACGCGGAGGAGGCCGACCGGCTCGAACTCTCGCTCGACGTTTTCGCGCGCGTGCTGGCCGATCCGTCGCTCAAGGGCTGGGACGGCTTTGGGCTCGCCGCGCAGGCCTATCAGAAGCGCGCGCTCGCGGTGATCGATCATGTCGCGGCGCTGGCGCTGGCCTATGATCGCCGCCTCGCTGTCCGGCTGGTGAAGGGCGCCTATTGGGACAGCGAGATCAAGCGCGCGCAGGAGCGCGGCCTCGCGGACTATCCGGTGTTCACGCGCAAGGCGATGACCGACGGCAATTACCTCGCCTGCGCGCGGCTGTTGCTCGGGAGCGAGCGGCTATATCCGCAATTCGCGACGCATAACGCGCTAACCGTCGCGGCTGTCATCACGGAGGCCGGGGCGCGAGAAAACTTCGAGTTTCAACGGCTGCACGGCATGGGCGAGGCGTTGGCGGCGGCGGCGTTTGAACGGTCGCGCATCCCCTGGCGCGTCTATGCGCCGGTCGGGCCGCACCGGGACCTCCTCGCCTATCTCGTGCGCCGCCTGATCGAGAACGGCGCCAACTCTTCCTTCGTCGCGCGCGCCGCCGATCCCTTGACGCCTGAGTCGACGCTGCTCGCCGACGCCTACGCGCTGATCGACGCGCCGGAGAAGGCCCGCAACCCGCGCATCGTCGCGCCCGCCGAAATTTATTCGCCGCTGCGCGCCAATTCCGCCAGCGTCGAGTTTGGCGACAACGCCGCGCTTTCCGCGCTGCGCGGCGAGATCGACGCCGCGCGCGGGCGCCGTGTCGCCGCCATCCCCTCGCAAAGGGCGGCGACAAGATCGCGCGCCTGCGTCTCGCCGATAGACGGCGCGAAGATCGGGGACGTCGCCGAGGCCGACGCCGGCGCCGTCGACGCCGCGATGGCGGCGGCGCGGGCGGGTTTTCGCGACTGGAGCACGACAAGCGTCGAGACTCGCGCCAGCGCGATCGAGCGCGCCGCCGATTTGATCGAGGCGCGACGCGGACCATTGATCGCGCTGCTGCAAGGCGAAGCCGGCAAGACGCTCGACGATGCGCTGGCGGAAATCCGTGAAGCCGCCGATCTTTGCCGCTATTACGCAGGACAGGCGCGCGAAATTTGCCGCGAGACGGCCTTGCCGGGACCGACCGGCGAGGAAAATTCCTTGCGCCGGATCGGGCGCGGCGTCTTCGTCTGCATCTCGCCATGGAATTTTCCGCTGGCGATTTTCATCGGCCAGATCGCCGCCGCGCTGGCCGCCGGCGATAGCGTCGCCGCCAAGCCCGCCGAACAGACGCCCCTTGTCGCGTTCGAGGCGGTGGAACTGCTCATCGAGGCGGGCGTCCCGCGGGCGGCGCTGCAATTCTTGCCGGGCGGCGGCGACATTGGCGCGGCTCTCGTCGCTCATCCCGCCTGCGCCGGCGTCGTCTTCACCGGGTCGCTCGAGGTCGCCAAGACGATCAACCGCGCGCTGGCGGAAAAGCCCGGCCCGATCGTTCCGCTCATCGCCGAAACGGGGGGCGTCAATGCGATGATCGTCGATTCGACGGCGCTGCTGGAACAGGTCGCCGACGATGTTATGACCTCCGCCTTCCGTTCGGCGGGCCAGCGTTGCTCGGCGCTACGGCTCTTATGCGTGCAAGAAGATATCGCTGGCCCCTGCCTTGCGTTGATCGAGGGCGCCGCGCGCGAGCTTCGCATAGGCGATCCGCGGGACATCGCGACCCATATCGGTCCGGTGATCGACGCCGAGGCCAAGGCGCGACTCGACGCCTATCTCGCGCGGCGGGCGGAGGAAGGCCGCGTGATCTACAAAGGCGCCGCGCTGGACAAGAGCCTTTACGTCGCGCCGCATATTGTTCGACTCGACCATGTCCGTGATCTCGCGGAGGAGATTTTCGGGCCCGTGTTGCACGTCGTGACCTGGCGCGCGGAGGATTTCGGCGCGTTGATCGAGGAGATCGCGGCGATGGGCTACGGCCTCACGCTGGGGCTGGAGACACGCATCGAACAACGCCAGCAAGAACTCGCGGCAAGGGCGCCGGCGGGCAATATCTACGTCAATCGCAACATGATCGGCGCCGTCGTCGGCGGCCAGCCATTCGGCGGCTTTGGCCTCTCCGGCACCGGGCCAAAGGCCGGCGGACCCGACTACCTTCTCCGCTTCACGCGCGAGGTCACGCTAAGCGTGAACACGGCCGCGGCGGGCGGCGACGCGGGTTTGATGGCGATGGAGGAATAGGAAGGCCGGGACTGAACGCCTGGGATATTGGCGAAACGGCGGCGGGCGGGCCGCTACCGCCTAAGGTTGCATTGGCCGAGGCGTCATGGCACATCGATGAGCCGCCGCACCATGCAATAAGGGAAGACCGTTATGCGCAAACTGGTTTGGATCGCGATCCCGCTCGCGCTTTTGGCGTCCGAGCCGGCCTTCGCCCAAGGCACTCCCGAACAACGCGCGGCCTGTAACGACGACGCGTTCAAATTTTGCGATGACGACATTCCCGACGCGATAGCCGTGGAAAAATGCCTGCGGGCGCATATGAGCTCGCTCAGCCCCAAGTGCCGCCAGGAATTTGGCGGAGGCCCGTCCACGAAGGGGAAGAAGTCGCGGCGCGCGCCGAACGGGTGAGGAGCTTTTACCGAACGATTTTTGTTCACCTCATGATGCGCCGGCGCCGAGGCGGTGGGCGCTCACAAAACATCGGGACATAGAGGCCGGCCGCGCGATCAAGGCGGACGCCTTGCTGGGCTCCGTGATCGAACTTAGCGTCGGCGTCGCGACGCCGCGCCTCGATGCGATCCACGCGACGGTGAAGCTGCTTGGCGATGCGCGCGCGAAGGGACGGCTCGTCGTCGCGCCGACGTGAAGACAACACCCATGGGAACGCGGTCATGACATTTACAGTTCCGGTTCGGATTGAACCGGAAAGACGCTAGGAAGGGAAACATCTGCCGAACGCGATCAATAGACGCGGATCGCCGCGCATCTTGATTTTGCCGCGCAAGAGCGCCCACGGCAGGCTTGCTTCCTTTCTCAAGAAACGAATCCAGGTGTCGGAGTCCGCGGTCACCGTCAGGCGCGGCTTGTCCACGAGGCCGTCCTCGACGCGGATTTGCATGTCCGCGATGCGGATGGTCGCGCGTCGTGGCTGCGCGCCCGTGAAGACGAAGTGATAAACGGCGTTCAGCCCGCTCGACTGATTGCGTTGGAATAGCAGTCGGACGCTGTTGAGAAAGCCGTCGATCGTCATCGGCCGTAGCCCCGAACCGACGCGCTTGACGCCTTTGTGCGGAAAGCGTCGCGCGACATAGTCCTCGGCGTCCGAGCCGGGCGTGACGTAAATCGTCTCCTTCTTGTCGCGCAACGGCTTGAGAATCTGGTCGCGGAAAGCCGTCTTATCGGCTTCGTAAACGCCGATGACGTCCTCGCCCGCGGGACACACCGCGAGGCAATAGGCGGCCTTGTAATTTGGACCGAAGGCTAGACTTTGCCACATCGAGACGGTTTCGGGATCGCTCACTTTTTTGCGATAGCCTTTTGCGTCTTTCGCGCTGGCGATCGTCTCGACCCAATCGCTGAAGCCGCCCATGAATTCGCGATAGTTGTGAGTGTAACAAGCCGCGAAGTCGAAATGTCCGTCGGGCACGATGGCGCCCGTGGGGCAGGCCGCGACGCAGAGCTTGCATTCGAGACAAGGGTTGTAGTCGAGAGGCCGGGAATATTGCTCGACGACGAGATCGATCGCGACTGTTCCGAGCAATATGAAATTGCCGAATTTCGGATGGATCACATTGCGATGAATGCCCATTCGCCCAAGACCGGCCGCGATGGCGACCGGCTTATGCGCGATGATCCACATCTTTGCGGGCCATTGGTCGGCCTCCATCGGGAAGCCCATGGCGGGATAGCCCGCGCGCAGCCCTCGCGTTTCAAGCCAGCCCGTAATGTCGCGCGCAATGTCTTCGCATTCATCGGCGGTATGATGAAACTCGACATTGGCGGCCGAGCGGGCCGGGCTTCGGATGTTCTCGCGATTCATCTTCACGACGAATGAGAGCAGCGTGCGCGCGAAGGGAAAGGCGGCGAGAATGTCTCGCCGTTGATCGTCGAGCGCGGGATCGTCGATTGAGACAAGGCCCGCGTCGTCGGCGCCATGGTCGAGCGCGATCTGGCGCAAGGAGGCCGTATCGAGCCGCGTGGGGAGCGAGAGCGAAGATTGGGTCATAATATATGCATATACCTCTTTGTGGCCGAGAAAAATGTCAGCTGACCTGCGCCGCAGCGGTCAACGCGCGCAGTTCGGAGAGGAGATGCTCCAGCCGTTCCGCGCCGAAGGTCGCCTCGACTTTGCTCTGCGCGGCGCGCCAGAGCGGCAGAGCTTGCGCCAGCGCGTCGCGTCCGGCGTCGGTGAGGGTCACCTCTCGCGTGCGCCGGTCGTGGCCGGGCTTGACCAGCAAAAGCCCCCTCTTCTCCATCACCGCGAGATTGCGCGAAAGCGCGCTACGGTCCATGGCGAAGATCTCGGCGAGCTTGCTTACCGTCACGCCGTTGGCGAGCGAACTAGCGACCAGCAGCGAATATTGCGTCGGCTCCAGCCCGGTCCGCGCCATGAACTGCCCATAGAGACGCGTCACGGTCCGACTCGCCCGCCGCACATTGGCGGCGGCGCAATTTCGCGCGCAAGCGCGTATCTCGGTTAGGTCGGAGCCGCTCACGATATGGATGCATATACCCGTTTCTCGGAAAACTCAAGCTCCGCGATCCTTGATGGAAATCGAACAAATATCGTGGACGGTTACTATTCGATGGCGCGGCTCGCCGCCAGCGCGTCAAGGGCCTATGCCGAACTTTGGTCCGCGCCGCAAAACGATCCATGAGGGGCCGCGCCCGGAGACGATGGCGGGGGCGGCTGGAGCGACCGCGCGTTGGAGCGGGAAAGAAAATGGAACGGCGAATTTTGCCGCCGCGACTTCCGACGCCTGGCAAAGACGAAAGCGCGATAAGCCGCGTGAACGCTCGCGCGAATACAGGCTTCCTCGTCCGGCTGTCAGCGGGGGGTCACGCCGGCGAACGCGCCGCCTTGGCGGGTCCAACGTCGACCTGAATCTCGTCACCTTCCACGCGCACGGCGTACGGGTGGAGCGCGTTGCGGACGAGGTGCGTCACACACTTGCCGCTGGCGCAGTCGAAACCCCACTGGTGGTGCGAGCAGGTGACGGTCAGCCCGTCGAAGGTGGCGACGTCGTTCAACGGCATATCCGCGTGCGGACAGCGCCCGCGATAGGCCTTGAGCTCGCCGCCCGTTGGCCAGACCAGCAGCACGCTCTTGCGACCGGCTTGAAAGAAGCCCATGCCCCCTTCGCTCACGGCGCTGGTGTGACAGATAAAGCTGAACGCCATCGGAGTCGCCTTCTGAAAATGAACGTCTGACAAGCAACACGCAAGTCGCGGGCCAGCAAAAAGCCCATCCGACAGACGCCGCGCGAACGGCTTGGAGTTAAGGCGTGCTGCTCAAGGCAGGGCGACGGCTACGAGGAAACCAAGCACAAGCCAATCTTCAATCGATGGCTGAGCGTTTCCGCGTATTTGCGATTTCTGCTTCCCCAAAAACGCGAACGCGAGCGTCGGCGCCTGAGGCGCCTGCGTTTTAGCCTTATTTTCCAATGAGTTGGATGGTGGGCGCGACAGGGATTGAACCTGTGACCCCCTCGATGTCAACGAGGTGCTCTCCCGCTGAGCTACGCGCCCCGAGCGCCTTGGCGGCGACTCGCGTGGAGGGGGGTATAATCGCTCGCCGGCGCCGGCGCAAGCGGGTTCGAGCACAAGTCCATAACCGCCGGACGGATGGTCCGCGCTCAATCCCCCTTGAACGCCATGTCGTCGCGGTGGATCAGTTCGTCCGGCCCCTTGAAGCCCAGCAGCCCCTCGATGTCCTTCGACGAGCGGCCAATGATCTTGGCGGCGTCGGCCGCGTCGTAGGTGACGAGGCCGCGCCCGATCTCGCCGCCGACGGCGTTGCGGATCACGATGCAGTCGCCCCGCGCGAAATTGCCTTCGACCCGCGTCACGCCCGCCGGCAGCAGGCTCTTGCCCAGGGCGAGCGCTCGCGCCGCGCCGGCGTCGAGATGCGCCGCGCCCTTGGGGGTCAGCGAGCCGGCGATCCATTTTTTGCGCGCGGTGATCGGGTTGGACGCCGTAAGGAACCAGGTGCAGCGTTCGCCCGAGGCGATGCGCGCCAGCGGCGAGGGCGCGCGCCCGTCGGCTATCACCATATGCGCGCCGCCTGTCGTGGCGATCTTGGCCGCCTCGATCTTGGTGCGCATGCCGCCGCGCGAAAATTGCGAGGCCGCGCCGCCCGCCATCGCCTCGATCTCGGCGGTCACGCTCGGCACGACCGGGATCAGCGTCGCGTCGGGATTTTCGCCCGGCGGGGCGGTGTAGAGGCCGTCGACATCCGAAAGCAGCACCAGCAGGTCGGCGCTGGCCATGGTGGCGACGCGCGCGGCGAGTCGGTCGTTGTCGCCGTAGCGGATTTCGGCGGTCGCCACCGTGTCGTTCTCATTGATGATCGGCACCGCGCGCAGACCCAGCAGCCGGTTGAGACATTCGCGCGCATAGAGATAGCGCCGGCGCTCCTCGGTGTCCCCAAAGGTCACGAGTATCTGCCCGGCCACCAGGCCGCGCTCGGCGAGAACTTGCGCCCAGATTCGGGCCAACGCGATCTGACCGACGGCGGCGGCGGCCTGGCTGTCCTCCAGCGGCAGGGCGCCTGGCGGCAGGCCAAGCACGCTGCGCCCCAGCGCCACCGAGCCGGACGACACCACCAACACCTCCGCGCCGCGCCGATGCATCATAAGCAGATCGTCGGCGAGGCGCTCCAGCCAATCGAGCTTGACGGCGGCCTCGCGCGGCTCGACCAGCAGCGAGGAACCGACCTTGACGACGATGCGGCGAAAGGAATCGAGCGAGGGCGTGGACACGGCTAATCCGTTATGATTCGCCGCGACGGGGCGTCGATGTGGGATTGGGCAGGCTGACTAACATGCGTCCGAGGGCGACCACAAGGCGCGATCATCGCGCCGAATCGCCTGAGCCGCGCCGGGAGGCCGGCTTGCATTTCAGCCAAGGTCTCCGATCGGCCGGGCGGCGGACAAGACCGCCGCCGCCAAGGCGGGAAGATCGCCGAGCGGCAGGATGGGAACGCGCGCCGACGGACATGGATCGTCCGAGGCCATCAGCACGATGGCGGGGTCTTCCGGGTGGAGAAGCGGCTTGCCGACCTCGGCGCGCCAAATCTCGATTTTCGGGATAGGCTCTCGCTTGAACCCTTCCACGATGACGAGATCGCATTTGGAAAGCTTGCCGAGAAGTTCGGTCAGCGAGGGCTCCGGCGCGCCGCGCAACTCGTGCATCAACGCCCATCTCGTGTCGGAGACGACGAGCACTTCGGAAGCTCCGGCCCGCCGGTGAGTCCAGGAGTCCTTGCCGGGCTTATCCACGTCGAAAGCGTGATGGGCGTGCTTGATCGTCGAAACCCGCAGACCCCCGCCGGTCAGCAGGGGAATCAGCCGCGCGAGCAGGGTCGTCTTCCCGGACCCGCTCCATCCGGCGAGCCCGATCACCCGCATCGATTGTTGTTTCCCGCCGAGCTGGCAGGAGTGGCAGGGCTCGAACCTGCGACCCCCGGTTTTGGAGACCGGTGCTCTACCAATTGAGCTACACTCCTACGGGGCGCCAAGTCCCATCCCTTGGGACGGGCTTGCTCTGGACGCCTGATGGCCCGTCTTTCGAGATGGGCGTCCACCGGGCGCCCATGGCGCGCCCGCCTTCAATGCCGCAACGACGCATGAGATGCAAGAGGCCCGTCGCGACGGCGATAGACTTTGGCCTCCCGTTCAGCCTTGGCTCTATAGTCCGAGATCGCTCAACGACGGGTGGTCCGCCGGGCGCGGCCCCAGCGGCCAGTGGTATTTTCGCTCCGACTCCTTGATCGGCAGGTCGTTGATGCTGGCGAGGCGCGCGCGCATCAGGCCATGTTCGTCAAACTCCCAGTTCTCATTGCCGTAGGATCTGAACCATTCGCCGCGATCGTCATGCCACTCATAGGCGAATCGGACGGCGATCCGATTGTCGCGCCACGTCCAGACTTCCTTGATCAGCCGGTAGTCCAGCTCGCGCGCCCACTTGCACGTCAAGAAGGCGACAATTTCCTCACGGCCTCGCAAAAACTCGGAGCGATTGCGCCAACGGCTGTCCGGCGTGTAGGCCTCGGCCACTCGCGCGGGATCGCGCGAGTTCCAGGCGTCCTCCGCCATGCGCGCCTTTTGCGCGGCGCTCCGTTCGTCGAAGGGCGGAAAGGGCGGGCGGCTCATGCCGCGTCTCCGCCGCTCATCAATTTCCGCCTTTCAGCACGGTGACCGCGCGGCGGTTCTGCGACCAGCAGGAGATGTCGTCGCAGACCGCGACCGGACGCTCCTTGCCGAAGCTCGTCGTATGGATGCGCGAGGCGGCGACGCCATGCGAGGCGAGATAATTCTTGGTCACTTCGGCGCGGCGGGCGCCCAAGGCGAAGTTATATTCGCGCGTGCCGCGCTCGTCGGCATGGCCTTCGACGGTGAAGGCGTAGCGCGGATAGCGGTTCAGCCACTCCGCCTGTTTGTCGAGCGTCGCCTGGGCGGTCGAGGTGAGGTCGGTGGAGTCCGTTTCGAAGAACACGCGGTCGCCGACATTAACCACGAAGTCCTGCGCGCTGCCGGGGGTGTTGGCCCCGCCGCGTCCATAGCCGGTGCCATACTGGTTGGCGCCGCCGGCCGCTTCGTCGGCGGCGTTTTTGGCGCAGCCGGCGATGGCTAGCGCCGCCGTCAACGCGACGGCGAGCTTGGCGGCGCGAAGGCCTTGGGCAAACTGCATGATTCTACTCCCATGGTGGATAAGCAAGGAAACCTGACGCCAGTCCTAATCATGCATGGTTAAGCGAAGGTTTTGGAAAGCTTGATTCAAGGTCAATGAAGCCTGTTGCATTTATGCAACTGCGTTCATGCTTAATGAGAACTTTCCTGGTTAACGGGAGATGAACGGCGTGCCGACGTACCATCGCGCGGCCTCCTCGCGATCAGCCCATGAGACAATCGGAGGAACGCGTCGCGAGGCGGGTTCCTCAAATTTCGCTGGTCGAGAGACTCTCATTTTGGATTGCTTAACGAGCGATACCGGGACACGGATGGCCCGCGGACATTTTGTCGCCGCTGGACCTTGGGCTTCATCATTGTTAGCTTCGCGTTAAGTTTGGGCGCGGGGAGTTGGGGCCTGATGGGCGATAGAGCGACGTTACCGGTTGTTGGCCCGCGCGCCTGCGCGATCACTTGCTGCGCCCTCATGCTCGGCGGCTGCCTCGACACCGCGGTCGATCTTGGCGCGCGGCAGGCGAGCGCGCAGCAGTCCGCGCGCCGCGTCGTGGCTCGGCCGGGCGTCAGCCCGCACGGCGCGAGCCTCGCCTTCGCCAGCATGGAGGGGCCGCCAGACGCCGTGGGCGCGCGCTTCATGCAGCGCTTCGCGCAAACGGCGCAAGCGCGCGACGTGGCTCTCGTTCCCCCGGACGCGGCGCAATACCGTCTGCGCGCCTATCTGACCGCCTCGCCCGCGCAAGGCGCGACGCGTCTCGCCTATGTGCTCGATGTGTTCGACCGCGAGGGCCGGCGCGTGCAGCGTCTGACCGACGAGGCTGGCGTGAGGCCGGACGCCGATCCCTGGGAGGCCGTCGACGAAAGAGCGCTCGCGCTCTTCGCCGATCGGGGCGCCGAGGAGGTGGCCGCCTATCTCTCCAATACGCCCGAGGCGATCGCCGCGGCCGGCGGAGAGGCTGGCGTATCGGTGGCGGCCGCGCAGCATGCGCCGACAGTGGAATCTCCGCGCCCGAGCGGGGTGGCGCAGTTGCGCTAGCTTGGCCGCCCGCAGCCTTCGTTCGGCGTCGCCGCGCATTTCAGCGACACAATGCCGCATGGCGCATTTCACCCGTCGACGCGCATCTCACCATTAATTGCGACAAATAATCGCAGCCGCTCACGCTTGTGCGCGATGGCAACCGCATTGCATTGCTCCGTGCGTCAACTGGCGCGATCGAGGATCGGCGCCTCGTGACGCAGGCGATGGCGCCCGTCACGCTGTTCTAAGGAGTGTCATAGAATGATGAGACCCGATCAGTATTACGCGATCCTTTCGATCATGAGATATGGCTCGCTGGTTCTTGCGATGCTTTTCGCCGGCAAGATTGTCGCGTACGCCGCTGGACTGCATCATTAATGGATAACGACGCGTCCGCGGCCCCATCCTCGCTCGCGCGACGGAGCAATTCGAGGGGCCGCCGCGACGCTCGACGCGATCGGACGCAGTTCCCTTCCTCGCGGAGGCCGGCAAACTCAGCGGGCATCGCATGGCGGCGGCGAGCCTAATCTCGCCCCCGGCGCGCGCCGCGCAAGCTTCTCAGATTGACGCCGGCGAGACGCAACGCGCCGACGAGCGCGCCGCCATAGGCGATAGCGCCGACGCCTCCCAGCGCTAGCAGAGCGACGAGATTGGCGAGCGCGCCAAAGCGCGCGCCAAACTCCAGCGCCGGCCCTTTTCCCATTAGCGCCACGACGGCCAGGATCAGCGAGGCGAGGCCGCTCGCCGCCAGCACCTTGCCGAACCGAGCGTCGAAACGCAGCAAATCGCGCGACATCGCGATTCCGACCAGCGCCCCGAGATTGATCCACAGGCCCACCGAGGTCGCCGTCGCCAAGCCGACCGCGCCCAGCGGCGTGAACAACGCGACTTTCAGCGCGACATTGATCGCCAAGGCCGTGAGCGCGATCGTCATGGGCGTTTTGGTGTCGCCGCGCGCCTGAAAGCTCGCGCGCGCCGACGCCACCAGCACCAGCGCCAGCAGGCCGCCGCCATAGGCGGACAAAACGTCGGCGGAGGCGTAAGTGTCCACCAGCGTGAACTTGCCATGCATGAACAGGCCGCCGACAATAAGTTCGGGAATTGTCATGAATGCGACAACAAAGGGCGCCGCCGCCGCGATGGTGAGCGCCATGGCGCGGTTTTGAGCGTCCACCGCTCCGGCGCCGTCGTTCGCCGCGAGAAGTCGGCTCATCTCCGGCAGCAACACCGTGCCCGCCGCGACTCCGATCAATCCGTTGGGCAGTTGATACAGCCGCTCGGCATAGGAAATCGCCGAAACGCCGCCGTCCGGCAACATCGAGGAGAGGATCGTATCGGCGAAGACGGCGATCGATCCGCTCGCCGAGCCGATCACCGCGGGGCCAAGCCGCGCGAAAAACTCCTTGACCCGCGCCCACCGCACGCGCGCGAGACGCTCCAAAAGTCCGAGGCGATGGGCGGAGCGCATCAACAGCCCGAGTTGCAGCGCGCCCGAGACCACAAAGCCCCAACTCGCCGCGACGCCGACATATCCCGCGTTATTCGCCTTGGGAAAGAAAAAGGCGAAGGCCATCGCGGCGATGACGCAAACATTCATCAGCACCGGCGCGAAGGCGGCCAGAGCGAAATGCCCGTGCGTGTTGAGCGTGCCCTGGTGCAGGGTGAACAGCACCATGAACATCAGATAAGGAAAAGTTATGCGCGTCAGCGTGACCGCCAGCGCGAATTTGTCGGGGCGATCGCCAAGGCCCGGCGCCATCAACGACACGAATTGCGGCGTGAAAACCCAGGCCAGGAGCAAAAGCGCGAGCTGCGAGACGAGCAGCAGCGTGAACACCTGCGAGGCGAAATTCTTGGCCGAATCCGCGCCCTCCTGTTCGAGCGCCTGCGAGTAGCACGGAATATAAGCGGCGTTGAAGGCGCCTTCGC
>Ga0181533_1002631_pt1 | contig 20704 bp, 15 predicted proteins | sample PEATcosm2014_Bin_45_FD_119772 | JGI IMG/M metagenome (GOLD analysis project Ga0181533, IMG submission 119772) | Peatland microbial communities from MTU Mesocosm Facility, Houghton, MI, USA - PEATcosm2014_Bin11_60_metaG | ecosystem: Environmental > Terrestrial > Soil > Wetlands > Peat | place...
ACCGGAGATGGCTCTGGACTCAGACCTGGGGATCGACTCCATCAAGCGCGTGGAGATCCTCTCCGCCATCCGTGAAAGACTTCCCGATGCCCCCGCCATCGGCCCGGAACACCTCGCTTCGCTGCGCACCCTGGCTGATATCGCCGCCCATCTCGGCGCCCGGCATTCCGCGATTAAGCCGGAGACCATGGAAGCATTGCAAGCAACGGCGCCACCTTTTTCCACAATCGCCAATATTTCAACAACGAAAATTGTCACCGGTCACGAGCCGCTGGATGCCGATTTTTCCTCCATTGGCCGCAGCGCAGTGGCTCCTGTTACAATCGGTTATCCCAAAGATGAGGGAGAGATTTCACTTGCCCCTGACGCAGAGTTCTGGGTGACCGATGACAGTTCACAGTTCGCTTACGAACTCTGCGCAATAATCAGGAGACGAGGCCTTTCCGTACGTTGTATAACCGTGGCCGAGGCAGACAATTTTATCCCTTCCGGAAAGGTCTCCGGACTTGTCATTTCCACGCCCGATAAAGGAACGGATGACCTTTTCCTGGAAAACGCCTTCCTCCTCCTTAAAAATGTGGCTCCAGCCTTGCGCCGGGCCGCTGAGACGGGTGGCGCAATTTTCGCCACGGTTTCCCGCCTCGACGGTGTTTTCGGCCTTTCTCCATCCGCATCCCTTATCGATCCCCTCTCCGGAGGAGTAGCTGGTCTCTCCAAGACGGCAGCAAGGGAATGGCCGGAAGTTACATGCAGGGCCATCGATCTGGGAGATTTTCCCGATCCGGCGGAATCGGCACGCGCCCTGGCGGATGAGTTATTCCGCACAGGACCGATGGAGGTGGGGCTGAATCCTGATCGCCGTGCAACACTGAATATCGTTGAGCTTGCCCAGGTTTCACACCCCGAGATACCCCCAATCCGGGAAGGGGAAGTAGTGATAATGACCGGCGGTGGCCGGGGGGTCACCGCGGCGGCTGCGATCGCCCTGACCAAGGCCTACCATCCGCTTCTTCTTCTTCTCGGCCGGAGCCCGGCTCCGAAAGATGAACCTTTCTGGCTGACTCCCTTAACCGAAGAAGCCCAGATCAAGCGGGCCATCATTGAGCAGGCTGAGGAAAAACTTCACCCGCGGGACATCGAGGAACGCTACCGGGCAATTGTCGCAGGCCGCGAACTTCGAGCCACACTGGAAAGGATTGCAGCTGCTGGTGGACGAGCCGTTTACCGCTCCGTCGATATAAGGGAAACTACGGAGGTCAGCGCCATCCTCGCGAAAATCCGCCAGAGTCATGGTCCGATCCGTGGGATTGTCCACGGAGCCGGAATTCTCGCGGACCGGTTGATTACCGACAAGTCCCGGGAACAGTTCAGACAGGTTTACAGCACCAAGGTGGAAGGGCTCCGCTCACTCCTGAGCGCCACGATGGAAGACGATCTAAGCTTTCTCGTTCTCTTTTCCTCCATCACGGGCCGCTTTGGCCGGGCAGGCCAGGTAGACTACGCAGTTGCCAACGAGACGCTCAACAAGCTTGCCCAGGCAGAGTCGCGGCGCAGACCCGGCTGCCGTTCGGTAAGCATAAACTGGGGGCCATGGGACGGCGGAATGGTAACTCCGGCGTTGAAAAAGGTCTTCGCCGCCGAAGGGGTTGGTCTGATTCCCCTTGATGCGGGGAGCGAATTCCTAATCAGGGAGTTATCAGCAAAAGAAGACCCAGTGGAGATCGTAGCCATGGCCGGCGCTTCAGGAAAGGCCACGACGGCCGTTCCGCCTTCCAGGCCCCATCCCCTTGCCGAAGCTTTCACGCTGAGCCTGACCGTTGACGCCTACCCCTTCCTTCGTTCCCATGTTATCGACGGAAAGGCTGTCCTTCCCATGGCGGTGATCGTAGAGTGGCTAGCCCACGGCGCACTCCACGGCAATCCGGGATTCCGCTTCCACGGTTTCAACGACCTGCGCATCTGCAAGGGTGTGGTTTTCGAGGAAAAGACTTCATGCAACCTGCGGGTGCTTGCAGGCCGTGCTGAGAAACGAGACACTTTCCATCTTGTTCCGGTTGAACTTTCCAGCACCGGAAAGGATGGGCGGAACATACCCCATGCGCGTGCCGAGATCGTCCTGGCGAGCAGGCTCCCGGAGGGGATACGTTCCATCATCGAGATCCCCGTCACCCCCTACGAACCTAAGGGGGGTGTGCTGTATGACCGCGAACGTCTCTTCCATGGCCCCGAACTGCATGGGATCGAACAGGTGATCGGCTGCTCCGAAAAGGGGATAGCCGCACTTGTCAAAGGCGCCCCATCCCCCTCCAGTTGGATCAGGCAGCCTCTCAGGAGCATCTGGATAACCGATCCCCTAGTCATCGACAGCGCGTTCCAGTTGATGATTCTATGGAGCTTCGAGCGTTTCAACGCAGGGTCTCTCCCCTGTTTCGCCGGACGATACCGTCAGTTCATCGAGTCATTCCCCCGCGAAGGGGTCCAAGTGGTGATTCGCGTTACCGCCGAGCGTGGGCAGAGCGCTTTCGCGGACATTGAGTTCCTTGACCGGAACACGGGTAAACTGGTTGCCCGTTTGGAAGATTATGAATGCGTTATCGATCCCTCACTCAAGCAGGCCTTTCAGCGCAACCAGCTGGCGCAGCAGGGAACCGTCCAATTGGGAGCAGCTTGAGTATCCAAGAAACATCATCGGTGGCAATTGTCGGAATCAGCTGTATCTTTCCCGATGCGCCTGACCAGGGGAGCTTCTGGGAGAATATCCTCAACGCCAGGAGCTCCAGCCGGCAGGTACCAACAGGGCGGTGGGGCATCCCCGCGGATGCATTCTTCGATCCTGAAGCAGGGGCCAGGGACCGTGTCTATTCCCGGTGCGGCTGTTTCATCGACGCGTTACCCTCCATCTCGCTCCTGACAGGCTTGAACATTGACCCGGAGCGAATTGCCGGGCTTGATCCTCTCTTTCACCTGCTCCTCCATGCCGGCAAAAGGGCCTTCGACGACGGGGTTACCGTTCCTCTCGACCGCTCCCGGATCGGCGTAATTATCGGCAACCTTGTCCTGCCAAGCGAAAAATCCTCTCTCATTACCCAACAATGGCTGGGCCGGACCTTCACTGAAAAGCTTCTCGGCCATTCCCCCTGTCGGAGAGAGACCGACCCCATGAACCGCTACACGGCTGGCCTTCCCGCAGGTCTCCTTGCCCAGGCGCTCGGTCTGGGAGGTGGGAGCTTCACCCTGGACGCCGCCTGCGCCTCCTCCATTTACGCGCTGAAACTTGCCGTTGACGAGCTTCTCAGCGGCAGACGCGATGCCATGCTGACCGGTGGGATCTCCAAGCCCGATCCTCTCTATACCCAGATGGGTTTTTCCCAACTTCGGGCACTCTCTGCACGAGGAATATGCTCCCCTTTTGATGCAAGCGGAGACGGACTCGTGGTCGGAGAAGGGGCGGGCATATTCCTCCTCAAACGAACTGAAGACGCAGTGGCCCACGGAGACAGGATCTACGGAATCATCAGGGGATTAGGACTCTCCAACGATGTTGGAGGAAGTCTTTTGGCCCCTCTTTCCGAGGGGCAGTTGCGGGCCATGGCCGCGGCCTACAGTTACTCCGGCTGGAACCCACGGGATGTCGAACTGATCGAATGCCACGCCACCGGCACCCCCGTTGGTGACGCCACGGAGTTCGCCAGTCTCAGGGAACTCTGGGGTGATTCTACTCCGCAGGGGGACGGCTGTGTTCTCGGTTCCGTCAAGTCGAACATCGGCCACCTCCTTACCGCGGCCGGCGCCGCGGCGCTGATCAAGGTCCTCCTCGCCATGGAAGCCGGAATACTGCCTCCGACCGCCAATTTCAGCGCCCCTCCGGCAAAGATAGATCTGGAGAACAGCCCCTTCCGGGTGCTTACCGGCGCTATTCCCTGGAAGCGCCGCAATGACGGAATTCCCAGGCGGGCGGCTGTAAGCGCTTTCGGCTTTGGGGGGATCAATGCCCACCTTCTTGTTGAGGAGTGGCTGCCGCATTCGGGACAGGCGAAAAGCATTCAGCGTTCAGCAAGCCGTGACCATAAAGTATCAGGCATCACGCAGTGTGGCATACCGATAGCCGTTATCGGCATGGATGCCCGCTTCGGTCCCTGGCAATCACTCCGCTCATTCCGTGATCGTGTTCTCGGCGGTAACCGGTCCGACGAGCCTACTTTCCCCCGAAAGTGGTGGGGTGCGGATGAGAGCGCATGGTTCAAGGGGGAAGGTGGCCAACTGACCCCGTTCAAGGGTTATTACCTTGATGAGTTTACGGTTAACGCCGGGGAGTTCCGCATCCCTCCAAAGGAATTGGAGGAGATGCTCCCCCAGCAGGTCCTCATGCTCCAGGTTGCGGCAGCCGCCATGGCGGATGCCCGCCTTGGCCGCGAAGGGAACCTCAAGGCCGGGGTCTTCATCGGCATTACCCTCGACATGAACACCACGAACTTCAGCTTCCGCTGGTCCATGACGGAAGATGCGGCAACTTGGGCAAGAGAACTCTCTCCCGACCTGACAACTGAAGAACTGACAGCATGGATTGCCGCGCTGCGGGATGCAGCCTCCCCTCCCCTCACGGCCAATAGAACCATGGGAGGACTCGGCAGCATTGTCGCCAGCCGGATCGCTCGCGAATTCCGCTTTGGCGGCCCCGGTTTCACCCTCTCCAGCGAGGAAAACTCCGGTATCCGCGCGATGGAGACTGCGGTAAGGCTTCTTCAGGCAGGCGAGTTGGATCATGCCCTGGTGGGCGCCGTTGATCTGGCCGGTGACCTGCGGGCTATCCTTGCGCACAATTCCATTCACCCATTGTCCCCTTCCGGTGTGGGGAGACCATTCTCCGCTGAAGCGGACGGAGCAGTAATTGGCGAAGGCGCGACAGCTTTGGTGCTGAAACGCCTTGACGATGCCAATCGTGAGGGAGACAAAATCTACGCTGTTATCAGGGGAATCGGATCAAGTAGCGGCGCAACGCTGATCCCCGGCCCAGATCCCTATCATCGGGCACTGGAGAGAGCTTACGCCGATGCAGGGGTGGATCCGTCCACAATCGGCTATCTGGAGGCTGCTGCAAGCGGTTTCCCCGCCGAAGACCGGATGGAGGGAGAGGCCCTTTCCCGCTTCTTTGGCTCTGGAAAGCGCCAATACGCCCTGTCCGGCGTCAAAGGGGAGATCGGTCACTGCGGCGCCGCTTCGGGTCTGGCTTCCCTTGTCCGGGCCTGCCTTGCCCTTTATCAGGAGATCATCCCGCCATGCAGCTCTCCGGACAATCCATTGCCCGGAGTTATAGACGGCGGGCCCTTTTATCTCCCCCCTACTCCCCGCTTCTGGCTTCGTAACCGCGCCGACGGTCCGCGTCGCGCCGGCGTGAGCAGCTTCGGCATGGACGGAGGTTGCGCCCACGTTGTCCTGGAAGGATGGGATAATCGACCGCAACGCTTCGAAACGGAACGGATTGCTCCGCTTGGGACGGTGAACGAATTCCTGTTCTCCATCACAGCTGAAAACCGTGCAGAGCTGGCCAAGGGACTCGATCAGCTGGCCCGCCGCGCCGGCGCCGCGACGGGAGATGATCTGGCTTCCCTTTCCCGGGAATGGTATAACCTCCATGACAGGAGAGCCGCGAAACCTCTCGCACTCGTCATGGTCGCCAGGAACCTGGAGGAGCTTGCCGCTTTGATCGAACAGGGACGCCGTATCCTCGAAAATGACGTCAATGCGATCGCCCCCCTTGATCATCCGTCGTTGCGCGACCGGCTTTTCCATTCTCCCCAACCCATCGGCAAGGATGGAAAGATCGCCTTCGTTTTCCCCGGTTCCGGCAACCAGTTCCCCGGCATGGGTTGTGAGTTGTCCGGCCGCTGGCCTGGTCTATTTCGGCGCAGAGACATGGAGAATCTCCATCTGCGCGGCCAGTTCCAGCCGGAACTCTTCTGGAACGGCGGCCTCCTTTCCGAGATGAATTGCGATCCCCAGGCGATTATCTTCGGCCAGGTTGCAACTGGCTGCGCCGTGAGCGATATTGTCCGGAGTTTTGGCGTTGAGCCAGAGGCGGTGATCGGATACAGCCTCGGTGAGTCGGCCGGTCTCTTTGCCATGGATGCCTGGCGGGACCGTGATGGAATGCTTTCCCGGATGCGCGAATCGACCCTCTTCACCCATGATATGGCCGGAGAGTGCCGGGCCGCGGGCCGCGCCTGGGGTTGCGGGCCGGGGGAAAAGGTTGATTGGGCCGTCGGCGTACTGGATGCCCCTGCCCAGGCAGTGCGTCACGCCCTCGGCTCTTTATCCAGGGTTTATCTTCTGATCGTAAATACCACCGATGAGTGCGTTATCGGCGGCGACGCCCGGAATGTCGAGCGCCTCACGGCAATGCTCGGCTGTCGCTTCTTTCCGATTCACGGAGTGACTACGGTCCACTGCGAGGTGGCTGCACAGGTAGCGGGACCTTACCGCGAACTCCATTTATCGGAAACCACGCCGCCGCCGGGGGTAGCTTTCTACAGCGGCGCCTGGGGGCGCTCTTATGAGGTTGACCGGGAAAGCGCCGCCAACTCCATTCTGGCCCAGGCGATCGACGGCATTGACTTCCCCCGCGTTATCGAAACCGCCTTCGATGACGGTGTGCGACTTTTCCTTGAAATGGGTCCGGGCGGTTCGTGCACCAGAATGATAAGCCGCATTCTCGCCGGACGTCCGCACCTGGCCAGATCCGCCTGTTATGCCGGGATCGAGCCCGCTTCCGCCATCCTCCGTCTGATGGGCTGGCTTATAGCGGAAAGGGTTCCGGTAGACCTGGCGCCTCTGTTCCCGCCGGAAACAGCTCTGATACTTACGAAAGACAAGGACTCTCAGGCCGGGGGGCCGATCCGGGTCGATTTCGGCGGGAAACCGTTCCAGCCGCCGCTGCCGGTGGCGCATACCTCGATTACATTTCCATCTTATGATTATATACATGAGGATGAACATGCAACCCTGACCGTAGTCCAGAACAGTGCGTGCAAAGAATCACTTCCTGTGGAAACAGGATCCTCATACTCTATAGATCCGCTGCTCAGGGAGTTCGCGTCTGCCCAGGATGCGCGGTTAAAGGCCCATGAGTCGTATCTGCGCTTCAGCGATCAGATCACCGCCGCAATGGGAGACATCCTGGCCCGGCAGTTTTCCCTTCATGAATCGCTGGGGGACGAGAATATCATTGACTCCTGCCCATTCCCGGAGATAGCGGAAAAAATTGAGCCGGCCGCAACTGTTCCGGCAGAGCGAAAGATCGCCTTCAACAGGGAGATGTGCCTGGAATTCGCACGAGGGAAAGTTTCCCGCATGCTAGGCCCGGCCTTTGCCGAGGTCGACACCTTTCCGACGCGGGTCCGCCTCCCTGACGAACCGCTCATGCTCGTGGACCGTATTGTGGCTCTGGAGGGAGAAGCCAGATCGATGACCAGCGGCCGGGTAGTGACCGAGCACGACATCCTTCCCGGCGTCTGGTATCTGGACGCCGGGCGGATACCCACCTGCATCGCCGTTGAGGCTGGCCAGGCGGACCTCTTCCTCTCAGGTTACCTGGGGATCGATTTCATAACCCGGGGTCTGGCGGTCTACCGGCTCCTGGACGCGGTAGTCACTTTTCACCGTGGACTTCCCGGGGCAGGTGAAACTATCCATTACGACATCAGTATCGAGCGCTTCTTCCAGCAGGGGGATACCCGTTTCTTCCGCTTCCGTTTCGACGCGACAGTGGACGGTGCGCCTCTCCTCACCATGCGTGAAGGGTGCGCCGGCTTTTTCACCGCCGATGAGCTCGCCGCGGGTCGCGGGATCGTCAGCAACAGCCTTGGCCTGCGCAACCGATCGGGGAGTCTCCCGGCCGACTGGGAAGAGCTTGCGCCAATGACAAAGGAAGCTTACGATACCAGCCAGCTCGACCGCCTGCGTGAAGGGGACCTGGCGGGGTGTTTCGGCCCTCTCTTTTCGGGTCTCAAACTAATGAGCCCCCTGACCATACCGGGAGGCCGGATGCGTCTGGTTCATCGTGTAATGGCACTGGAGCCGCGCGGAGGACGCTATGGTCTCGGCCTGATCCGAGCCGAAGCGGATATCCGCCCCGATGACTGGTTCCTGACCTGCCACTTCACCGATGACCGGGTCATGCCCGGCACTCTCATGTACGAGTGCTGTCTCCACACCCTTCGCATTTTTCTCCTCCGTATGGGGTGGCTGGCGGAAACGGCCGGGGCCGCCTGGGAGCCGGTTCCCGATGTTGCGAGCCGCCTCAGTTGCCGGGGCCAGGTCCTGGAAACGACAAAAATCGTCTCGTATGAAGTGCACGTCCGCGAACTCGGCTATCGGCCCGAACCGTATGCGGTCGTGGATGCCCTCATGTACGCCGACGGCAGAGCGATTGTGGAAATAACCGGCATGTCGGTGCGTCTTACCGGGACAAGTAAAAAGCAGCTTTTGGAATTATGGCGGAATCGTATGGGAGAGGACAATTACAGGGAAGCGTCACAACGTCTCTCCGCGGAAACCTGCGAAAAAAAACCTGCCATCTACACCAAAGCGCAGATCCTCGCCTACAGCAACGGCAACCCCTCCGAGGGATTCGGCGAGCCGTACCGGATATTCGACAGCGAACGGGTTATTGCCCGGCTTCCCGGCCCCCCCTACCAGTTCATGGACCGCATCACAGCCGTGCAGGGCAAACCCTGGCTTATGGCTACCGGAGCATTGGCGGAGGCCCAGTACGACATTCCCCCTGATACATGGTATTTCGCTGCCGAGCGCCAGCCCCGCATGCCGTTTGCGGTCCTTCTCGAAACGGCCCTCCAGCCGTGCGGCTGGCTCGCGGCCTATGCAGGTTCGGCCCTCACCAGCCCAACTGACCTCTCCTTCCGCAACCTGGGGGGTAGCGCCATTGTGCATAGATCTATCACCCCGGAGAGCGGCATCTTAACCTCGACATCCACCTTGAAGAAGGTCGCCACCAGCGGCGGAATGATCATACAGGAGTACGACTTCACCGTTGCGGACAGAATCGGGACCCTTTACGAGGGAGAAACCATGTTCGGCTTCTTTTCCAAAGAGGCCCTCCACAACCAGGTGGGGGTAAGGGACGCCACCCCTTACCGTGTCTCAGAAAAAGAGATCAGACGGGGTATAAGCCGCACCTATCCGGAGGATCGCCCATTTCCGGACAAGATGCTGCGGATGATTGATCGGATCGATCTATTTGTCCCTGACGGCGGCCCTTGCGGGCTTGGATACATCAATGGAAGCAAGGATGTCGATCCGGACGAGTGGTTCTTCAAGGCCCATTTTTATCAGGACCCGGTCACTCCAGGCTCCCTCGGCCTGGAATCTTTCCTTCAACTGATGAAATTCGTTGCCGTTGAGCGCTGGGGATGGCGGGAAGGCAACACCATCGCCGTCGCTCCGGGAAGAAAGCACAACTGGCTCTACCGTGGTCAGATCATCCCAACGGACAGCCGGGTTACGGTTGAGGCGTGGATCACCGGGGTAGACGACAAGGAGCGGATATTGAGCGCCGACGGGTTCCTCGGCGTGGATGGGCGGCTGATTTATCGGATGAATGATTTCACAGTGCGGATGGAGTAACAGGAGATGAAGTATTCCAAGGCATATATCGCTGCCATGGGCTATGAACTGGCGCCGGTGGTGGTCACCTCGGCCGAACTGGAGGGGCGTCTGGAGCCCCTTTACCGGGCGCTTCACATGACCCTGGGGCAATTGCAGGCATTGACCGGCATCCGTGAGCGACGCTGGTGGGAACCCGGCTATCCCCTCTCCCAGGGCGCGATAGCCGCAGGGAAAAAAGCCCTCGCCAGTAGCGGAATATCTCCAGCCGACATCGGCGTACTTATCTACGCCGGGGTCTGCCGGGAGCAATTCGAGCCCGCCACCGCCTGCCGTGTGGCAGCAGGTCTAGGAGTCAGGGAAAGTGCGGAGATATTCGACATATCAAATGCATGCCTCGGGGTCCTGAACGCTGTCCTCGACGTGGCGAACCGGATAGAACTGGGACATATCCGGGCCGGCCTGGTGCTCTCATGCGAGAGCGCCAGGGAGATCAACGACATCATGATCGCCCGGATGCTGGAAGAGCGGAGCATGGAGCACTTTGCCGCATCATTGGCAACCCTAACGGGGGGCTCCGGCGCGGTCGCGTTCCTGGTCACCGACCGATCCCTTGCCGCTGCGGGACAGCGTCGCCTTCTCGGGGGAGTGGCCCGGACAGCCCCCGAACATCACGGGCTCTGCCTCTGGGGTGTGCGCGACGACGGAAGCGGGAGATTTATCCAGTCCATGCGCACCGACGCTGTAAACGTAATGAATTACGGCGTGGATCTGGGCCGGCGCACCTGGAAGGCGTTCCTCGCCGAAATGGGATGGAATGCCGCGGATGTTGACCGGGTAATCTGCCATCAGGTGGGGGCCGCGCACCAGAGCGCCATCCTGAAGGCCCTCGGCATCCCCGAAGAGAAGGATTTTACCACTTTCGAGTTCCTCGGCAACATGGGGACCGTCTCCCTACCCCTCACCGCCGCCCTGGCGGAAGAGCGGGAGATTATATCAGCCGGCGAGCGGGTTGCGCTATTGGGGATTGGGAGCGGATTAAACTGCCTCATGCTCGGGGTTGAGTGGTAACTCATACCGAGTCGCAATCAAACGATTACGTTGTTGGCATCGTCGGGGGCTTCTCAACGTACTACTAATGTACGCCTACGTCGCCCCCTCCTCGCCGCCTTGTACTCATTTTGATTGCAACTCGATATCAACGTCTTTGCGCGAGTAGTTTCCTTTTTTTGGATTAACGATCTGATACCGGTTTGATTGCGACTTGGTATGACAGGATTACCTGAAGCGCATGAATAACGAATTGAAAAAGGAATACCCCTTTACCGGCCGTTACCTCGACCTGGACGGCTTGCGCCTTCATTATCTTGATGAAGGGCTAGGAGAACCGGTTGTCATGCTCCACGGCAACCCCACCTGGTCTTTCTATTACCGCAACCTAGTCCTCGCCCTGCGTAATCGTTACCGCTGCATTGTCCCCGACCACATCGGCTGCGGATTATCCAACAAACCCGATGACGACAGTTACGACTATACATTGGGCCGGCGGATGGATGACCTGGAGCGGCTCCTCGACCACCTGGGCATTGCCACCGGAATTACCCTCGTTCTCCACGACTGGGGTGGAATGATCGGCATGCTCTATGCCGTGCGACATTCTTCGCGGATAAAGCGTCTGGTCATCCTCAATACAGCGACATTCCATCTGCCGAAGGAGAAACAACTCCCTTTCACCTTGAAACTATGCCGCGACACCCGTCTCGGCGCCTTTCTCGTGCGCGGCTTCAACGCCTTCAGCCTCGCAGCTTCCTTTATCGGCTGCAGGAAAAACCCGTTGCCGGCGCATCTGCGGCGCGCCTATCGCCTCCCCTACGATTCATGGCAAAACCGCATTGCAACGCTCCGTTTCGTCCAGGACATCCCGCTTACTCTCGGCGACCGTAGTTATCCTCTGGTTAGCGAGACAGAGGCAGGAATCAGCGCCTTCAGAGACCTGCCCACGGCAATCTTCTGGGGAGAGCGGGACTTTGTCTTCGATTGTACGTTCCTATCCGAGTGGGAGCGGCGATTCCCCAAAGCGGAGATACACCGATACGCCGACGCGGGGCACTACATTCTTGAAGATATGAAAGATGAGGTGATACCTCTCATCACCGCTTTCCTCGCCCGCACCGACGGAAAACAGCAAACCGTGTGAGCGAAGATAACTACGGCTCATCTGTAAAAATCAGAACTTCACCTTGCAGGTAATGTCCGACGAAGTACTGAATTCGAGACCAAAATGACTTCCCATCGCAGGCAAATCCGGCCACTGGCAAGAGGATATATTTCAATAATGATGAAATGGGAATTGATATCCACTCAAATCTCTCTCAATATACTAATAACCAGTTGGGTTTTTTAATACTTGGTATTGGTTTCCTGAAGAAGAGACTGCACAATTAATTTCTTTACTGCATCGGGTGGCTAAGGGGACGTTCCTTTCTATTTGACTAACGGGGAGTGCGCCGCAATAGATTGCCATTCGGTCAGCTTTTGCTGCTGTGGCCGATGGTCGTTGACCACTGCGGAAAGTCACCTTCCCGCCCCATAATTAACAGTGCGGGATTTTTCGCCACTGCTACCTTCGCAATGAGTGTCGTATGGACAATGAGTGTCATATGGAGATTCAGGCATCAATGACCAGCTAACAAGGCACAATAAAGCGTGATGCATATTATCTATCGATATACTTCCCGCCGGTGCCCTATCTTGACAATCAGAATGGTCAAAACATCCTTCTCTATGCTGTAGATGATGCGATAATCGCTTACCCTTACACGATACAGAGCGTTTTCGTTTTTGAGCTTCTTTACTCCCGGCGGCAACGGATCGTCTGCCAGTCCAAGTATGCAGGCATCCAACCGCTTCACCATTGGTTTGGGTACTGATTTCAGATCTCTTGCAGCCGTTTTAGTCAGCTCAATCCGATAGGTCATTCAAGCCCCAATTCACGTCGCAGATCCTGGTACGATATCCGCTCATCGGATTCCGCCAATGCAGACCTTGCCGCTTCAACGTCCATTTGATCTTCCAACTCTTCGAGAAGCTCAAGATCTTCAACCGGGATAATAGCTGCAAGTTTTTTACCGCGCCGGGTCAGGACAAAGCGCTCCTTGCCGAACGATGCACGATTGATGACTCCTGCAAAATCGTTACGAGCTTCTGCTGTTGATATTTTTGCCATGATAACAACCTCCAATTGTACAAAGTGTACATTACGGACATGAAAAGGTCAAGTTCAATGTTGCATTTGATCAGCTTGAACTGCCGTGGCCGATAGCATTGACCACCGCAAGAAGTTACCCGCCCTCTGAATTTACAGTGTGGGACTGTTCGACAGCCACGCGGAATGTGATCGGCTGATCGCCTGAATGAGGCAAGCTTAGAAAGGAATTTTGGTCAGGTTGGCATCCATCACAACAGAGACACACGCTCAGTCACCGTCACAGCGTTGTTAATCATTTCCCGTATGGCGGTTTCCACTGAAGAGGTCCCGTCAAATTGGGCGGAGTTCGCATAGTTTGTTGCACGCGCTCCGCAAAGGCTCAGATCGACAATTACATCAAGACCTGAATTACCGAAGTATTTCATGGTCTCAACAGCCGAGACTCGCATGCAGCTGTTGAGTGTGCATCCCCCCATTACCAGGGTTGATTTTCCCCTGCTTATCACTCCTTCAAGCCACTCCCTGAAGCCGTTGGAGGAGGGCTGGAGTACGCTGTTTCCCGGCTTGATGAAGTAATGCTGTCCAGCGTCGATGATCCCTTCGAATCGCTCGTCCCAATCATAGCTTTCCGGCGGGAAAGGACATCTGGTGAACATCACTTCGGCGCGATGATATATAGTTTTGAGCAAGCGTGCACAATTTTCGAATGCCAAACGAACAGGCATGACTTCAAGTGGCCCAATCGACCCTATTGACCGCATCCACGCCCCGGAGGTAAAGGAGCGTTGCGGATCTATTATCAAGATTGCTGTTTCATCCAGGCGGACCTCGGGATGGGGGAGATTCAACTTTTCGATGGCGGACGCATAATCGCTTGCAACCTGCTCATTCAGAATATCCTGTAAAAGGCCGACGATATGCTCGGCCTCTGCATCGTTACAGTCATTTGCAGTCCCGGTTATAGAATTTACCTCATCTACAACTCCCGAAGCATGTGAGAATGGCCTCCCGCCCATAGGCGGGTTCTGTCGCAGAACCAGGCCATAAGGTCCATCCGGGTCGCCGAAGACCTGTTCCATGCAGGAGATGAAAGCGTCTTTCTCAAGCGGGGTCCGTATGGTTAAAAAATCCAGAAGGGCGTATATGGGCGCCTCGTGCCATTGCCAGCCGAGGCGAACGGCTGCTTGATGCAATTCCTGCCTTGACAACTTCCCGTCCAGTTCGAGATCCAGCTCGTCAAAAAGTTCGTCATAAGTCATTTCATCGTTCATATTAATTTGGAGCAGAATTTTAGATTTATGATTTAAGGCCGGTCAAAATTGATGTGAAGACGGGATAAGAGCCTGTAAAGTTTGTTTACGAACAACCAGTTAATTTCTCTTCAACAAATTACGTCATCGGTGAGTTCGTTGGTGTGGTCTTCTTTCCGTGGAAAGTGTTCCGCAAGCACCTGACCGCATTGAGCGATCACAGCGCATAACGCCTCGCAGGCACGCCCTTCCCTGATACCATTGGATATCTCACGTGCATGGGACTGCCAGTTTTCATGGGGAATTTTCTTATTCACCCCCCTGTCCCCCAGGATCCAGACCTTCCGCTCCAGGATGGATATGAAAATCAGAACTCCGTTCTCGTCCCTGGTCTTGTAGAGACCTTTTTCATAGAAGGCGCGGAACGCCCTCTCCCGGACAGCATGGGCCATTCTCAACTTGTTGATAAAGGGGTGCTTGAGACGAGGAAAACGTATAAACAGGAATCGAGCCGGAAAATATAGAACGCAGACAATCGGTATGTATGTCCAGATGGTCACATGCTGCACGGCAACCGCGATGATCAACGCTGTTAGCCCGGCAACTAGAATCCCTCCAAGAACTTCCGCCTCGTGGTATCTGTCACTATGGTCTACGACCATAGTGGCGATCTCGCCGGAGGTAAGTTTTTCAGCGGCCTCAACCGCCAGCCTGATCCGTTCCTTCTCCTCGTCGGTGAAAAAGCTATGGGCTTTACGGTGTTTCATCCTGAACCTCATCCTTTACCTTAACTTTTACCTGAACCTGCCTCTTCTACCAGTCACCGGACGCGCCTCCACCGCCGAAATCGCCGCCGCCACCCGAGAACCCCCCACCGCCTCCTCCTCCAAAACCGCCGCCACCGAAACCTCCCCACATGAATGGTCCTCCGCCACCGAAGAACCCACCTCCTCCACCACCGCCGCCAAAAAGGAATGTCAGAAATAGGCCTAAAAGGAAACCGCCCACACCGAGGCCAATGAGCAGGAGGAAGGCAAGCCCGGGAAAGAGGAGAAAGGCGATGATGGGAAGGCCGATTGCCCCGGCAAGCCCGCCGAGGATACGGGAAATCGAGCCGAGGAATATGCACGCCACCATAAGAAATATGACAAAGGTGAAGATAGGGTGCATACTTCTTCTGGCGTGTCCCAGATCACGCGGCTCACCCTTGTATTCACCCTTTACCACCGCCATGATTGCGGCTACACCGGCTTTTATTCCACCATCGATATCTCCGGCCTTGAATCGTGGAGCAATCTCATTCCGGATTATCCGGCCGGAAACGAGATCGGTCAGTTTTCCTTCAAGTCCTCGGCCCACCTCAATCCTGATTTTTCGCTCCTGTTTTGCAATGAGGAGGATCACCCCGTTATCAATTTTTTTCTGTCCTATCCGCCATGCCTCCGCCACCTTTATGGAATAGTCCTCCAGGGCCTCGCCGCCAAGTGTCGGAATTGTCAGAACGACAATCTGGGTGGAGTCGCTTCTCTCGAAATCGGTAAGTGTTGACTCCAGTTCTTGCGTATTCTCCGGGGAAAGCATTGCGGCATAGTCATTCACATGGCCGCGCAAAGGGGGTACATCCAGAGCAATGGCCTGTAGCGGCATAGCAAGAATAAATAAGATCGCGAGTAATCTAAGCATATGATAATCCATTGTTCAAGGCGTTCTATGGTGCATCTGTTCCGCGGCCTTCCGATACCATTTGGCCGCCTCCATTTTGTCCTGTTGAACACCTTCTCCTTTATCGTACATGAGCCCTATATTCAATTGTGCTTCGGAAATTCCCTGTTCCGCTGCCTTGATAAACCATTTTGCCGCCTCGACCTTGTCCTGGGCAACCCCTTTACCTTCATAATAAAGAAAACCAAGATTATCCTGCGCATCGGCGTTACCCTGCTCCGCGGCCTTGCGATACCATATGGCCGCTTCTTTCATGTCTTGGTTGACCCCAACCCCTTTGTTGTAAATCACTCCAAGATTTAACTGGGCCTGTGCATTCCCCTGCTCAGCAGCCTTGCGGTACCATTTGGCCGCCTCCTTGTGGTCCTGTTTTATCCCCTCGCCTTTGTCGTATGCCAGGCCGATCATGAGCTGGGCAATGGCGTTCCTCTTTTCAGCTGCCTGGCGAAACCATTTCAGCGCCTCTTTCTTATCCTGTTTGACCCCCTCGCCCCTGCTGTACAGAATGCCAAGATTCACCTGGGCATTGACAAATCCCTTTTCGGCGGCCTTGCGGTACCATTTGGCGGCTTCCTTTTTGTCCTCTTTGATCCCTTCGCCCTTATCATATAATAGACCGAGGTTGAAGCAGGCCGGAATAAATCCCTTTTCCGCGGCCCTACGATACCAGGTTGCCGCCTCCATTTTGTTCTTCTCTCCACCCTCTCCATTTTCTTTCATGAGGGCAAGATTGAACTGGGCTTGGATTACCCCCTGCTCAGCGGCCTGGCGATACCATTTGACGGCTTCCGTTGCATCCTGATTGACGCCATCCCCTTTTACATACATGTAAGCGAGTTGAAACTGGGCAATGGCGTGCCCCTGTTCAGCGGCCCGGCGAAACCACTTGGCCGCCTCCTTTCGGTCGTATTCAATCCCATCCCCGGTTGCGTAAAGAACGCCGAGATTGAATTGGGCGCCTGCATAGCCCTGCTCGGCGGACTTGCGGTACCACCGGGCAGACTCCACCGGATTTTGCTTGACCCCCCTGCCTATGGAGTACATGAGCGCCAGATTGTATTGCGCCTCGGCGCTGCCGTCCGCCTTGAACTCGCGGAATGCGGTAGCATAATCCCCTTCTTCGTAAGCCTTCATTCCCTGGTCAAAATCGGCCTGAGCTGAAGAGACGAAACAGGAGCAAAGCAAAAATCCAAGCAGAATCATTGACGTATTACATTTCACAGAGTAGGACTCCTTGCAAGTTCTTTACAGGATTATCTCATAATTCTCACGTGCCTTGATCTATCCATGTCAAAGAGAATCGGTCAAAATTTGATCTTCGGCGCGACCTTTGCCCCTTCTTCCGCCTTGAACGGCTCTTTGCGGACCAGATGGAGCATGAGTGAATTGGTCAGCGAATTCGGGAAGGTCCTGATGCTTGTGTTGAATTCCTGAACCGACTTGTTGTAACGAACCCTGGCGACATTGATCCGGTTCTCGGTACCTTCCAGCTGGTTCTGGAGATCGAGGAAGTTCTGGTTCGCCTTCAGGTCGGGATATTTTTCCACCACCACCATGAGACGGGACAATGCACCGGAAAGTTCACCCTGCGCCTGCTGAAATTTGGCAAATGCCTGGGGATCATTTATCAACTCTTTGGATGCCTGAACAGAACCGACCCTTGCCCGGGCCTCGGTTACTGCCTTTAGGGTATCGGCTTCATGTTTGGCATATCCCTTCACCACTTCCACTAAGTTGGGAATCAGGTCGGCACGGCGCTGATAAGACGCCTCCACATCACCCCATGCAGCAGTGACCGCCTCTTCGTTGGCCTGCATGGTATTATAACCGCAACCTGTCAGAAGTGAAAACAGTATCCCGATAAGCATAAATCTCGAAAATTTATTCATGTTTCCTCCTTTTGCAATTTCCTACTCTGATCAGTATAATCATACCTTTTTCGATTGTCATCCTCTTTAAAATAAATTTTCATAAATATCAGCAAGGTGTTACATACAATTGAAAAGGCATTGGCAAGAATCAACGGCAAGTCACTGAGGAGTATTCCGTAAATTAACCAGAGAAGCATCCCTATGTCAAGAAGAACCGGCTGCCAGATGGAGATGTCCCTTGCATGTCTGGTCCGGAACGTCCTGACAACCTGGGGTATCACCGCTACACTGGTCAGAGCGCCGGCGACTAAACCTATATGGGTAGCATTCATGATTTTTTCTTTCCTTTGAATCCGCCTGCGGCCCAGTCGATTTGCGCCATCATGCCACGTAAAACGGCTACTTCACGGGAATCGAGTTCGGATCTGGCAAATATCCGCCTTAATGAACGCATTATATGATCGGGGTTCTGTGGATTGAGGAATCCGATATGCAGGAGGGCTCTTTCCATGTGGTCATAGAGGGTCTCAAGCTCCCCTGCGGAAGCCGGAATGCGTCCATGACGGGGAAAGGTCTCTCCCGTCTTGCGGAAAAGCTCGTAAGCGAAGATGAGAACTGCCTGGGCAAGATTGAGGGAACCAAAGTCACCGGCCGTAGGGATGGTGGCCTGCCATCTGCATAGGGCGACCTCATCCGTGGTCAGGCCGTTGTCTTCCCGGCCGAAAACGAGAGCCACCCGCCCTACCCTTTGCGCTTCACCGACCTTCTCCGCGATCTCATCCGGGGTAAATATTTCCTGCCGGTATTTGCCATGCCTGCGGGTTGTGGCCACGGAAAAGGGACAGTCAAAGAGCGCATCCCGCAGGAAGGGAAAAATTCGCGCCCCTTCCAGCAGATCGCGGGCGGATAGGGCAAATTTCAACGCATCGAGGTGGTCAATGCTACAGGGGTTCACCAGGCGAAGCTCCTTGAGCCCCATGTTTTTCATGGCCCGGCACACCATTCCCACATTGCCGGGATGTTGCGGCTCCACAAGCACTATAGTGACTGGATTCAGGTTATTCATATCGATTTGGGCCGGTTGATTCGATTCTCGTTCATCCGCTTCAGTCTTTTTCTCGCCGCCGGTCGCCAGCGAGCATGAAAAATATGCAAGAGCCACATGAAGAAGATGAGGGCCGCTAGAGCAATAAGGAAATACGGCTCATATGCTTCCACGTCCTCAATGAATAATGATGCACTCTTTCCGAAAAGGTATCCGGCCATGGAAAAGATGATGGACCATGAAAGGGCGCTTACCAGATTAAGGCGAAGGAATCGCATAGATTCCATCTTCGTCATGCCGATAATAATCGGTAGGATGATGCGGAATCCGTATGTATAGCGGGATATGAAGGTAGCGAAAGCGCCGTGTTTCTCGATGAGCCGGAGCGCCTTGCGGAATTTACGAGCCATGAGGGTAAAGAGCCTGAGTAAGTGCAGCCCTTTTATACGTCCCAGATAGAAGTAGAATTGGTCGCCCAGGAAAGAGCCTGCCAGGGCGGTAAGAATAACTCCAAAGATGTTCAAGTATCCCTGGAAGGCAAGGAACCCTGCCATGATCAGCCCCGCCTCTCCTTCGAGAAAGGTCCAGACGAAGAGAACCCAGTAACCGTGCGCCTCTAGATATTGGGTGAAGAGCTGCTGCAATGTTCCTCCTAAGATGTTCTGGACGAATCTTAACCGTGCACGGGCTTTAAATCAACCGATTTCTGAACGACAAAAAGGCCCGGTGAATATCACCGGGCCTTTTTATTGGTTCACAGCAGATTATTTTTTGGATGCCAGGGCCTTTTCATATCCCAGATGAAACGCCTTCTTGTTCAGTTCCACAAATGCCTCCGGCACACGGGCCAACACCGCTTTTTCCGCGTTTGCCCTGGAAACCACACCAGAGAGCGCTACCATGGCGCCCAATGCGACAATGTTGGCCACTATCTCTCGGCCGACATCGTTCTTGGCTGTGTTTATTATCGGAAACATGGTTACATCAAAATTCCCTTCGGGGAGCCTTTTTACCAGATCGGAATCGACCAACAACACACCCCCTTCCTTCAGATCATGGACATATTTATCGCATGCTTCCTGGGTCAGCGCCAGGAGCGCGTCAACTTTTGTCGCCTTCGGGTAATCAATCGGTTTGTCGGAGATTATCACTTCGGACTTGGAGGCGCCGCCGCGGGCCTCAGGGCCGTAACTCTGGGACTGTACCGCCTGTTTACCTTCATAGATCGAGGCAGCCTCAGCCATGATGACACCGGCAAGGATCAAGCCCTGCCCGCCTGCCCCGGAAAATCTCAGTTCATACCTTCCAGACATCAGTCACATCTCCTTTTTTTTGTATACTTTCAGGAAACGGGAGATTTTTTGTCCTGGCAAGGAAATCAAGGGATTGCGCGGAGGCGTACAGATCGTACGTCGCACAAGCAATCCAGATGATTGACACCGCCAGGGCGGAAAAGAACCGTTTCCTATTTAATGCCGCCTTGTGCGCGCTCTATCACCTTCTGATATTGTTCACAATATTCCGGTTTTTCTTCTTTGTAGAGGACGCCGGTTAATATTTTCCCCTGAAGCTGCTCGGGGGCCATCTTTTCGGCGGCCTTGACCGGCACCGAGATCTCCTTCAGGTGGTTCATCATCTCGATGACCGACTTGAACTTGTTGCGACGGCCATAGGTTGTCGGGCAGTCATCGAGTATCTCCACTACGGAGAAGCCCTTGTGTTTCACGGCTTCCACTATAAGCTTATCGATCTGTATCGCGTGATATGCAGTGCCGCGGGCGACAAAGGTGGCTCCCGCGCCGATGGCAAGCTTGGCTATGTCAAACGGGGGGTCGGGGTTGCCATAGGGTGTCGTGGAAGCCTTGGCGCCGGTCGGTGTCGCCGGTGAGAACTGGCCGCCGGTCATGCCATAAATATGGTTATTCATCAGGATATAGGTCATGTCGATATTTCTGCGGCAGGCATGGATAAAATGGTTGCCGCCGATGGC
>Ga0181533_1002632_pt1 | contig 20704 bp, 19 predicted proteins | sample PEATcosm2014_Bin_45_FD_119772 | JGI IMG/M metagenome (GOLD analysis project Ga0181533, IMG submission 119772) | Peatland microbial communities from MTU Mesocosm Facility, Houghton, MI, USA - PEATcosm2014_Bin11_60_metaG | ecosystem: Environmental > Terrestrial > Soil > Wetlands > Peat | place...
CCTCTTCAGAGGCGATGGCTGGTTGGAGAACCGACGAGACAAGGGCGGGGTCACTGCAGGATACGCGACTGTCAGCCCTGTACTTTTCCAAGGCGTGCTGCTCCTGCTTCAAAGATTTGGAATCGTGCCCGTATGTCGCCAGATGCTGAGCAAGAAATCGAAGGTTCCCGCTCTTGCTCTCAGAGTAACACGGTATGAGGATCTCACAGTACTTAGCCATGATGTCGGCGGAAACTCCCGCCTGGCAAGCTTGCTACTTGCGCATCCGAAGATGATTAAGAGATCACCCGCTTTCAGGGACTACGGCTCGTTTGCCACCGCCTTCGTCAAGAGTCTCGAGAAGCAAGAATTCAACGGCGATGTCTACAACATGGAGGTCGATCGTTCACATACATTTGTGTCAAGCTTTGGGATAATAACTCACAATTGCCTCCCCAGCAATTCTTACTACCTGATAGTGGAAGGAATGAAGACAGGCTACATCCCTGGCCTCACCAGGATGGCAAGGGAGATCAACGACAGAATGCCAGACCACGTGGTCGAACTCGTCTCCGAGGCCCTCAACGATGTGGGGAAGACTGTCCGTGGCTCCAAGGTGGCAGTCCTGGGGGTCTCTTACAAGCCAGGAGTGAGGGACATCCAGCTCACCCCGGTGGAGCGAGTCGTGAGCCGGCTTACCGATATGGGGGCTTCGATTTCGCTCTACGACCCCATGTTCAAGGGAGAGAAGGTGTTCGGGCTCCGGGTAAGCAGAAGCCTTGAGGAGGCGTCGAAGGCCGCCGACTGCATCGTCATCGGGACGGCACACAAGGAATTCGAGACGCTCGACCTCGGCCGCCTTGCAAGACTCACGTCGAAGAAGGCCGCCTTCGTAGACGCCAGGAACGTGGCAAACCCGAAGGAGGCCGCGAGACAGGGATTCTCATACAGGGGCGTGGGGCGAAGATTCGTCTGAGCATGAAGAATGCTCAGACACTGACAATGCGACCAACACTAGACTAAGTATTATCGACGCCCTGGTTTGATTCGAAAACATGGAAGTCAGCGACAGGAGTTAGCCCGTCGCTAACAATTCTTCCATTACTGATTCGGAATTCCAGCGAACTTGCGTCTTGCGAGTAGCATGGCAGGGATAGCGAGTGCCATCAAGAGACCCATGCCTAGTGGGAACATTGGGACACCCGTCGGCGGTTGGTAACCCGCAGTTAGCAATGTGCCCGTAGATTGACAGTTGGCACCTCTGTCGCCGCTATTTGCTGCCCTCACGGTTAGAGTCGTCGTGCTACCTACGGTCGCGGGCGCGGTCAATTTCACCGAAAACAGGCCCGAGGTTGTCGCCGGTGGGCTCACGCCTATCGAGTACGACGTTCCCGAGCTGGGGATTGGGCTTGGTGAAACACTGACCACGGTCCAAGCACTGTTTGAGCTCTGGGCCGTGAGTGTGAAGTAGGCTGCATAATTGCTTGTCTCACTGTAAGTCAACAAGAAGGTCAGTGTCACGGTTGATCCCGCAGGGATGGTGGTTGACTGTGTGGTAGGCGAGAGGGTCACCGTACATGGAGCCCATGCAAACGCAGGCGCGACAGCGCATAATCCAACGAGGGTGAATAGCAAGGCTATGACTGGAATTGTATATTTTCTGCTGCTCATCGTTTAATGAACTGCCCGTTTGAGTATATAGGGCGTCCGAAGACGTGGTACAGAGACATAGAGCCGGAATTCATGTAGGTCCGAGGCTCATAATCCATCTCAGCGACCGTGTTGAACCAGACTTGGGCACAGAAGGGGTCAGTGAGACATTTCCGCTTACCGTCTCTCACGAACTCGCCGAGTCAGATGGCTTTGACGCCGGGACGCTTCCCACTGTACCTGAGCGAGATCCTTGGGCGCCTCCATTGTGACGCCCTGACGTTGAGCTCGTCTGGTCTAAATCACGCTGGGGAGGTTGCGATTACCTCTGCTCTCCGTTTCCTGAGCCGTCTTCTCGGCCCCCAAGGAGCGAATTGGCTGAACGCGGAACAGGACCTGATTGGAGTGCCGTCATCTTCGGGGTCTTCGGGGCTAGAGAATGAGCACGCCGGCGGACGACTAGAGCCAGACATGTCAAAGAGGCGGCCAGAACGACGAGGACGGACCCTCCGTCCATCGAAGGAAGCACCGCCGGTGTGCCTGCCGCAGAGGGGCATGGATTGGGGAGAGAGCCTGTCCTGTTGCTGCAGGTTGTGGACGATGCGGGGGTTCCTGACGACGTCACTGTCATGGTCGCCGTGCTTGGAACTGTCTCCGTCCCCGTCGTCGTCGCTCGAGAGGAGGTTGTTTCGATGACTGTCGTAGGCTGAGTTGACGTGGAAACTGCTGCAGAGGTCACCATCAGGGGCGTCGTCACAGTAGCTGTATGGTTGAGTGTGAGTGTAGACATCGCCGTCTGAGTGTCTGTGGACGCCGTGGTCTGATTGGTGGCGGTCGTAGTTTGGGGTAGTGCGCCCGTAGAGGTGGATGTCACCATGCTGGCGGAAGCCTGGGTACTCGTTAGGGTGAACGTAGCCGTAGGGGAAGTCACCGCTGACGTCGTTGTGACGGTCTGAGTGGCGGTTGTCGGGATTGAGGTAACCGTAGAGACCGACGTCACAGTGGAGACCGAAGTCACCGTACCAGTCGAGGTCTGTGTAGCTGTGACCGTTGAGACTGTGGTGGTGGGAGAGGTCACAGTCGACGTCGTTGTCCTCGCTGTCGTTGACGTCACACTGGAAGTGTCGGTAGATTTCACACTGGAAGTGGAGGTAGATTTCACACTGGAAGTGGAGGTAGATTTCACACTGGAAGTGGGGGTCGAGGTCATTGTGCTCGTGACCGTCGAAGTTACGGGCGGGAGTGTCGCAGTCGAGCTGGTGGACGTGGGGCTCGATGTGCTCGTGCTAGATGAACTCGTGGTCGACGCCGTTCCGGTGCTCCACAGCTGGGTTCCTTGAGGCAAAACGGCTAGGCTTCCACCGACCGTGATTTGATCGGCCTGCAACCCTGTGCCCTGCGCCGCTCCAACCACGCCCCAACCTGTCCCGTAGGATATCGCCGTTTGGACTGAACTCCAAGTTCCTGACTTCATGACCTGCATCGCCGTCGAGAACTCTACTGTGGGGAAGGTGAATGCGCTACTTCCTTCCTCCTCTGACAGCGCATAGACTGGATAGGATGAACTCGAGGAGTTCGCGCCCATGTCATAGGTCCCGAAGACGGTCCCGTCCAGCGAATAAGCCCAGGTGGTCCCCGACTGGAGGTACATGGAGAAGATGTGGCTCCCGGTGGAAACGGATGTGGTTCCGCTCGTGAGGACGGCCTTGGTGTCGAGGTTCCAGATCTGATAGAACGCTACCGGCGTGCTGGTGTCACAGATCTCGTACCCGACTTGCCCCCAGACGCTGTTGGAGAGATCGTCAGATACCCAGAACGCGAGACAGCCAACCACCGACGTGCTGATGACTTGGATCTTCCCCTGCACCCCCGTGTTCGGTAGAGCAGACGAATCTGTAGACGACGCCCCAACCCACCAGACTGAACCCGAACTCGGAGCGTCAAACGATTGGACGGCGTGGGCGCTCGCCGGAAGAACGGGGGTCGTCGCCCAGGCGTACAGACACCCTGTGGCAAGCAAGACAATGACGGCCAGGCATGCGGCCTTCATCGGTTTCTTCGGCTCGCTTGTATCATATATACCATATGGACTGAAATCCTGTCAAGTCGATGGGCCATGAGCCTCTCTTTTCTTGCTGTCAAGGGTCGGGTCATGACTCACGAAGAAAAAACCGCTGGGGGGGCGAGGTAGTGCCTCGCCTCCCCTGTCAATGCATTCGTGCGGAACTGGACCAAGAAGTCCAAACGCTCATGGATGTCCCTCGTTATTTAGGACTTGTCGATCGCGGCTCGGGATTCTGTCCCTGTGAATTGTCGGGAGTCTGTCCGATCGAGGCACGGTTTCGCCGACCCGAGGGACCCGATTCAGTTATCCGGAGTCAGGACACGGGGAAGGAGAGACCTTGACCGGTAGAGCAGCGCTCCTCGACTTTCTGGCCGTCCTGACCGCGTCCCTGGTCGTCGTAGCATGCCTCCTCTACGCGCAGGTCACTGGGACCTACGACGCGACGACATTCATGGTAAGCGTCTTGCTGCCTCTGGTCCTGGGCTCCGCGATCCTTTCGGTCAGGAAGGAGCGGATCCTTCTGTTCGCGTTCCTCGCGTATCTCTGGGCTGTGGTCGACGACGCTCCGGTCTACTTCGATTCCGTCATCACCTGGCCCGAAGTGACGCGGTTCCACCCGTTCCTCCCTCGCCTTTTCATGAACATCGTCATTCACGCACTCACAGCGCTCTTTCTGTATCTCACGGTACGGGAGTCGATGAAGGGGACGCGCGTCGGGCTCCGGAACGCTCCCAGGGTCATCATCCTCACCTCCGTGGCGTTCGTTCTTGCCTACGCTCAAAACATCCCGCTGGCCGCAATTCAGAACGCGGTGGAGACATCTTGGTATCCGTTCGACTTCGCGGAGAAGGTCGCCTCCATCTTCTTCCTCTATCTCACACTCAGGGAGGCGACGAAGCTGAAAGCCAGCCCTCCTCCTCTCTCAACTGAAAGCGGGCCCTCACCAACATTCACAGGTGAGAGCTAGCAGAATTCCGCCATCAGCTCCCGCAGCATGCGGGTCATGCCCGGGGTGATGACGGGCTGGAAGGGGCGGTAGTACTTTGGGCTTCTCGCCTTGGCCACGGTCTCTCTGCTGCCGGCGGAGACATAGGACCCGAGGAAGGCCCTCGCCACGCCGCTCATGGCCTCCTCCCGCGTTGAGAGCTTCGCCGCGTAGTACAGGAATTCGGCTATGTCCCAGGCCATGTCGCCTCCAGGCACGGACTGTTCGAGGTCCGTGAGGTAGAGGCCGCGGGGCGATATGACGACGTTGTTGGCCTTCGCGTCCCCCAGAGCCAGGCCCGCGCCGTGCACCTTGGCCAGAAGATCCGCATATGCTGATACGTGCCCCATTCCTTCTGAGCTGCCCCTGAGGATCCCGTCTACGACCGACGAGAGGACGGGTCCGCTGATGAATTCCTTGACCATGATTCTCTCTCCCGGAGCCACCGCCAGGATGGCGGGGACCAGGATTCCGTTCTTCCTAAGGCTCCTCGTCATCGCGTATTCTCTGTCGAGCCTGGCAATCGGAGTCATGCTGAACTTGTTGGCTGCAGCGGCCCAGATGCCCAGCAGAGCCCACTTGAGCGAACGGACGTCGGAGTAGCTCTTGACCACTACCGAGCTCTCGCGGGCCCCGTCGATGAAGGTCAGGACGCGCGTCGTCGAATAGGGGTCGCCTATGTCGCGTTCTCTCGTCGAATAGGTTGTGAACCCCAGGAGGCCGGCCAGCTCCTTCTCGAGAAGCGAGGCGTCTGGAATCATCACTCCCTCCTCCAGTCTCAGCAGAGACCTGGGCTTCTCCAGCTCCGGGAAAGGTCTGGGAGCTTCCCTCATCCGTTTCAGCTTCGACTGTGCTTCCCTCCTGTACACGGAGAGACCGACCCTCCCGGCGTAGCCGTGGACGGCGTACTGCATCAGGCCCCGGGTCGTGAGCGAGAAGATTGACTGGACCTTGGTGAACGCGTCTCCTCTCATCTCCTCGGGGGCCACAATCACGCCTGCGAGGGACGCAGACAGGAGACCTCGTGAGGCGAGGGATTCGGCGGCGGAGGCGAAGCCTGCCATCGAGATTCCTCGGTTCTCGTCTCCAAGGGGGCAGGTGTAGGTCTGGACGTAGCTGTAGAGCGCGGGTGGATACATCGCGGCCCTCTTTGCGAGCTTCTCGAAGAGGAAGTAGTCGTAGGGGACGACCAGGTGCCTGCAGAAGTCGCCGTAGTCTTCAGACAGTTCGATAAGAGCCTCGGTCATGACCCTCTTCTTGTAGTCGAGCTCGACGCTCATGAAGAGCTTCGGGTTGGCAATCACTTCGTAGACGTTGAGGAGCCGCCCGACCACGAACTCGCCGAGGTAGGAGGACTGCGCGTCCTGTGTGAAGAGGTGCTCGTCTACGATCAGCGCCGAGGCGGCCACCGGTTCCTCCACGTACCTGTACCTTATTCCCTCGCGGAACCGCCTCGAGACTATGATCAGGTCGTAGTCGGAGTCTGGGCGGGCGTAACCAGCGACCTTCGATCCGTACGCGGCCAACCCTGCAATGGACGACGCTCCTACCATTGAAGAGGCAATTCCTCCGAGGGTGGAGCGCTCCTCGGCTGTGAGCCTCAAGCCTTCATCTTCCCTTCGATCTCTGAAGCCTTCCGGACTACCGCGGGGTCGAACTTCGCCCCTGCGATGACGCTCATCTCAAGATTGACGCGGTTTGCTTCAGGGCCTACCCAGCGTATGGGGAGGTCCCGCGCAATCCAGAGCTCGCTGACCTTCTTGTTTAGGGCGGGGTCCGACAGTTCTGGTTTGAACTTCCGGGTTATCAGGCCGACGAGGGCCTTGTCAGAGAAGAGGAGCTTGGCCGGGACGGTTCTCTCGCTGTCCGCGAATGACGCCTCGTAGAGGGACGTGGCCACCTCGTCGCTGACGATGTCTTTCCTTGCTAGCTTTCTGACGAGCTCCACGTAATGGGTGAACTCGTGCGCGGCGACGGCGTCCAGCGTCCCCTTCGTCCCGTACGCGACGAGGGCGGCTGTGAACTGGATGAGTATCGTCAAGCTTCCCGTCGCGGTCATCGGAATGACCCTGGCGAAGAAGACCCCCATCTGACCGTACTCGCCTCCTCCCTTCGAAACCGGGAGGATCGGCTCGATGTAGTACTGAGGGTAGCGGAGACCGCTCGCCTTCTCGACGCGATCGACTGATTGCCGAACAACGTCCATCCGGAGTCTCACCTTCTTGGCAAGCGCTCGTGGGATCTTTTCCTGCGCCACCGCCTGGTCGAGTAGGATGAGCGGGTCCACGAATCTGCGACCGCCCCTTCGCACTTATGAACCTTAATCGGTCAGTCCGCGAGTCTGAAACGGATGGAAGGACTGCGGCGCGAAACTTCCATGAAGATCTCAGCGTGTAGGATGCCGGGCATCTTTCCGATTACGTCGCTGACGGCCCTGTGCAGCTCGTCGAGGGACTGGCCCTTCAGGTTGACGATGATGTCGAAGCGTCCCGTCACCTCGCGGATCAGCCTGACGCCGTCGATCTTCTCGATCTCCGTCAGGACCGCCTCCCTCTGCTTCGGGTCGATGTTCAGTCCTGCAAGGGCTCCCGCCCTCATTCCGAGGCTATCCTCGTTGACGTCAATAGTAAACCTCTCTATGATGCCTCGCTTCTGGAGCCGTTTTATCCTGCTGTACGCGACCGAGAGGTTGACACCGAGCCGCCGGCTGAGCTCGGGCACAGAGACCGAGGCATCTGAGTAAAGAGCAGACAGAATCTTCATGTCGACTTCATCGAGCCTGGCCATCGTTGAATGCCTCTTCAATTATCGAGGCAGGGGAATATTTCAGCTTTCTACGGGTTTTTCTAGATAAATACGAGGTTTTCTTGACGAATACGGTAAGTCGGGAAGTAATCCCTAGGTTCTAGGCGCTCTTGGGAGCGTCCACGGCCATTCTTGCGTTGACCTGATAGATCTCCTCGCTTATCGTGTTGCCTCTCACGAGCTTCCTCTTCTTCCCGCCTTCGACCTCGGTCTTCAGGCCCACGCCCCGGGTCAGCAGGACGTACTTCTTGCCACTGCCCTGAACGTCTGCCCGCATCGGGAAGCCGGCTTTGTCGCTGCCACCCGTAATGACCATCTTGCCGCTGAGACCCATAGGAATCCCGTCAACGACCTCGCCGATCTTCCTACCGACCAGAAGCTGTGCATTGTTGTCCTTCAGCTCATGGACCTCCGACTTCCCGGTCTTGGAATCGGACAGAACCAGCTTGAACTGGGCCATTCAGGGGCTCCGCTAGTGGCGAGAATATAAACAATCAGAAGCCTAGGAGAGGTAAGGATCTTCAGTCGAGCGAACGCTAGCGGAGAGAGTCTAGAGAGTATCTGTGAGTGTTGAGGAGCTTGCGGTAAGGAGGTGATGAGGCGTTGCAAGTCGCGTTCTGGGTTCCTGCTACGCTCTACGCCTAGAACGCGTACATCGGGTCGCTTAGTCCTTCTATCTTGATTATCTCCTCGAGCGCCTTCACCTCGTCTTCCGTGAGGGAGCCGAGGAACTTGGTCCGCAGCATGCGCGCTTCGTGACTCCTCGGCAGCGTGTAGAGCGTGTCCTCCTCCTTGACCTGCCTGCCCAGTGTGGGACCGTCGACCGATATCGCGACGCTGTCTCCCTGCTTCGCTTCGACGACGGCCTTGCCGTTGTCCTGAATCTGCTCGACCGTTCCGAGCTCTCGACCGTCGCCTGACATCAGCTTGACCTTGGGCTTTAGCTGGCCTGCTAGCACTTCTACCCCGAAGACAGCAGGGTCGTTCCTTCGGAAGAAGGCACCCGGGAGGACCCGCAGCTTGCACGGGCGGGTCATGCTGGAGAGGGCGCTCTTTTGGTCCGACTCCCTCTTGGCCGCTGCCCAGTTCGCATAGTTGTCAATCACTTCGTAGATCACTTCAGAAACGAAGATCTGCATGGACCCCACGAACTCCTCCGCCTCAGGCAGGACTTTCGAGTCGAAGCCCAGAATCGCAGCGAGGTAAGGGTCGTGTTCCCCGACAACCTCGGCCTCGACGATGTCGTTCTTCGTGATGTCTCCAATGTCGGCCCGCCTCACAGGAATCCCCCTCTCTTCTAGCATCCTGAGCAGGGCCTCTAGTCCGCCCACGCTCGCCGCCTTCACAATCACCCCCATGTTCTCCGTCTTCACGAGGATGTTCGTGAGCTCCTTCTCCATCTCGCCCTTGAGAGCGACGAACTGTTCGTCGGTCTCGAACGAAGCCACGGAGGTCCCGGCCACCACTCCCGCCAGGTCGGCGGAGACGAGCTTGACCCCCGCTGCGGCATAGACGGAATCGACCGGAGTGAACTTGTCGCGCGGGTCCCGCATCTCGTCGAGGGGCTTGGGCATGAAGAGGGCCTTCACCTTCGACTTGAACGCTCCGTCTCGCCTTACGAGGCCGATGGAGTCGCCGACGCGCAGGCATCCCTCGGTCAGTACGATGTTCGCAGTTTCTCCGATGCCCGTTTCCTCCTGCATCTCAAGGATTATCCCCTTGCCTCCTCGGCCTTCGTCGGCCACCCTGAGCCTCCCCTTCAGGAAGTGCTGCGAGAGGCCTATGAGGACGGCGAGGAGTTCTGGGATGCCGATCTTCGCCCGGGCCGAGACCGGAACGATGGTCACCTGCTGACGGAATTCCTTGACCCTATAGTAGGCATCCGACTGGAACCCGAGCCTCGAGAGGCCGCCGACGACGTTGTAGAGCCTCTCCTCGAGCTCGTCGTTCCACTCGGGAGGCTGGTCGTTCAGGACCGACTGCAGCGGGCCCTTGCTTCCTTTCTTCCACCCCTTGATCATGTCGACCTTGTTCAACGCCACCAGGAACGGGACTTTCCGCTGCTTCAGAATGTCGATGCTCTCCAGGGTCTGATTCTCCAGGCCTTTCAGCACATCGACGACCACAATCGCAATGTCCGCCGCAGAGCCTCCCCTGAGTCTGAGGTTGGAGAATACCGCGTGGCCGGGTGTGTCAATCATCAACAGGCCCGGGATTCGAAGCTCGCCTCCCGCCCTGTCGAGGAGCGGGCCGCAGATCTGCTCGAGCGTTTCGAGAGGAAAGAAGCTTGCCCCTATTTCCTGCGTAATCCCGCCGACTTCCCGGGCCTGAACTGCCGTGCCCCTAAGGGCGTCTAGGAGTGACGTCTTGCCGCTGTCGACGTGCCCTAGGACGACTACGACAGGCTGGCGCAGCCCCGCTCTCGCTTCCGGCATGGTCACCCAGCTCCTCTCTTATTGCCCCTTCACCCGGCCGATTTGCCGAAGAACGCTGCGTACTCCTTCTTGAAGCTGTCTGAGGAGTCAGAAGCATGAATCGTGTTGTCGGTCAGCCCTAGACCGAGGTCTCCCCTGATCGTTCCGGCCGCAGCCTCCCAGCTCTTGGTTGCCCCTACCATCCGCCTTACCGTGGCCACGGCGTCTCTTCCCGAGAGGACGGCGCCGACGACAGGGCCCGATGTGATGAACGAGACGAGCTCCCCAAAAAAGGGCTTTTCTCTGTGGACAGAATAGAAGTCCTCAGCCTGGACCCTAGACATCGTGAGCATGTGGAGCTTCCTTATCGTGAAGCCCTTCACCTCGAACCTCTTCAGGATCTCGCCGACCAGGCCGCGTCTGACCGCGTCTGGTTTCACCACAATCAGGGTCTCTTCAGGAGCGCTCATTGCTCCTTGCCCCTTCTGGCCCACTTCAGCTTTCTCGGATCGCGTCCGAGCTTCATGTCGTTGACCCTGCACTTCATGGAGCAGTATGATCTGGTGGAACCGTCATTCTTTGCAAAGAGGATTCCGGAACCGAGACGGACCTCTTTGCCACAGAAAGTGCATCTCTTTGGAACGTACATATCAAGTAAACACCCTTTCTCCTAATCCGTTCTGAAACCCCGTTGAATCATGCTATAAAAGCAGTAGGCGGACCTTACTCCTAGAACTCCAAGATGAACTCTACTTGAGCTTCCTCGCCTCGCGCTCAGTCTCTCGCAAGATAAGCACGTCGGCGAGCTTTATCGGGCCCTTCACATTCCTTGTCAGGATTCGACCCTTCTCTTTGCCTTCGAGTATCTTAACTCTCACTTGAGTGATCTCTCCTGCGACTCCTGTCCTCCCAACTATCTGGACGACTTCCGCGGGAGTAAGCGTTTCGACTTCTCGCTTGCTCATAATCCGTATATGACTCCTCTAAGTCTATGTTATAAGGCACGCGATGCGTTTCTGACGATTGGTTGTTTTTCTCGTCTGTCATGCTATCGCCTTGCGATTGCATCGAAGTGTGACAGGAGAGCATCGTTGATAAGCTCTGCGAAAAGTTGAAGAATTTACATCATTTTGAGTGCGACGCGAGTTCGTCCGTGCGAAGCGCGGCTCCGAGCGTCGCTGGAAGTCTTCTAGGCGCTCTCTTTGTCTAGGAGGACTAGTGACTGTGTTCCTATGGGGTTAAGCAGTCAGTGTCTTCAGCGGCTTATGGGCGCGAGTTCGAGCAGTCTACGGTTGGGGTGCGCCGAGGCTGTACGGGTTGGAACCAGCTACGCCGTTGCCCTTGCAGAGGTTGTTAGTGTAGGTGTTCGCTGTCCCCTTTGTTCCCGAGCCTGAAGAGAGGTCGTAGTAGCCGTACTGTGCATTCTTGATCGCTGTGTTGCTGGTGAGAGCGTTGTTGTGAGAGAATTCGAGGTCGAAGCCGTCCCACTTGTTGTTGTTCGCAGTGTTCTTAGTGAAAGTGCTACCAGATGAGAACCAAAGCTCGAAGCCATCGTAGCTGTTCTTGTTCGCCGTGTTCTTGGTGAGAGTGCTGCTGTTAGAGGCGTAGAAGTAGAAGCCTGGAGCGCTGTTGTTGTTCGCAGTGTTCTTGGTGAAGGCGTTGCTGAAGGAAAAGTAAGAGCTGAAACCGATACCGCGATTCTTGTTTGCCGTATTCCCGGTGAGCGTGCTACCGTTAGACTCATCCAAGAAGAATCCATCGTACAAGTTCTTGTTTGCCGTGTTCCCGGTGAGAACGTTGCCGTTAGAGGTGAGAAGGTAGAATCCGCCATAGTAGGCGGTGTTATTGTTTGCCGTGTTCCCGGTCAGAGTGTTGTATGACGACTCGTAAAGATAGAAGCCTTCCCAGCCGTTGTTCGCCGTGTTCTTCTTGAGAGTGTTGTCAGGGGAGAAGTAGAGGGAGAAGCCCGTAGGGTTCCCCTTCGCCGTGTTCCCCTTGAGAGTGTTGCTGTTGGAGTTAATGAGGTAGAATCCATCGCTGTAAGGGCTGTTCTCCGTGTTCCCGGTGAGCGTGTTGCCTGAAGAGTACTGAAGGTAGAAGCCATACCACAAGTTGCTCTTCGCAGTGTTCCTGGTGAGCGTGTTGTATACCGTCCCGTTTAGGAAGAAACCATAGAGGAATCCCGTAACCTTACAGTTCTTGACGACGACGTAGTCTTGCCCAGTGATATTGATCCCAACGCCGGTACCTGAACCTGTTAGTGTGTGCCCGGCACAGTTGAGAGTTATGCCACTGGCTCCGATGACGAGACCCGTCCCCATACATGGAGTGCTGACGCTGCCGATGTTCGCCTTCAGAGTCGTGTTCGTCGTGATGACGGTGCCGCACGGAAGAGGAACCATTGCGGAGACTGGGACGGCCGAAAAGGCAAACGCGGAACCCAGAACTGTGAAGAAAAGCAGGACAGCCAGCGGAATTTGCGAGGACTTCCTGTCCTTCAATTCTAACCATCTGTGCCAGAATGTGTTATTTACGAATTGGGGCGAGTTCCAAGCCTGCGGCAGCTTGGCCTGACGGAGAGAGTTTAGAGAGTTTCGTTGAGCGGTGAAACAGAATAGTGCCGATTGCCGGTACTTAGTAATGAATATTAACGAGACCCCGCTGAATTCTTCCCTGTCCGTTGCGGGGCGACCCCTCACAATCAGATGAGCTGGACATTATCGAGTATCCATAGCACTAGAGTGAGCGTGGACGCTAAGACGTTCCATGCGCGCCCCAAAGACAAGAACTGGATGCGCATCGTGAAGGAGGTCGACCCTGCTTCCTACGAGCTTCTGATGGGGTGCGGAAGGATGTTCTGGACTGCCAAGTGTCTCGGTCAAGAGCAGCATACGACTCATGTGAAGAACATGTGCCGGAAGGATTCTCTTTGCTCTGCCGACTCGTATCGTAGGACGATGGAGCTGACCGAAGACCTCGTTCGGGTGGTTCGGGAAATCTGTCTGGCTGCTCGTGCGAAGGAGAGATTCTGGCGCTGGGAGGTGACTGTTCCCCCAGACATGAGGCGGAGAATGACCCTAGCGGACTTGGACGAGGTGGCGGTCATGGCGAGGAAGTACGTTGAGGGATACCTCAAGAGCTTCCTTCGCATAGAAAGACACGAGAGCGTCAGGATGGGAACCCTTGTTGTTCCTAGCTTCATCCACAGCAGCGACCCCTTCGGCATGAGGAAAGAGCATGCGGCCGACAGGAGGCACTTCCATGTTCACGGCGTCACCTTCGGCTTCGGGGTGAACGTCGCTGATGACTCAATAGTTAGGTTCGACAGAATGTTCATCGATGACGACAAGAACTTCGTCCGGTTCCGGGCGGGCTGGCGTGAGCTCTTGGAGGCGCGTTTTGGCAAGTCGGACGCCGTCGATATGGACTTGTTCGTCAGGTACGAGTCCGGAGAGGACGAGCTTCGGCACAGGGTTCGGTACATGTTCCGAGGGAACGTCGAGGACTTCGAGCGCTTCGTCAGGCGGTACGGCTACCCGGAGGGCTACGATGTGGAGCATGTTCGCTCGGCGCTGCTGGAGAAGAATCGGAGGCCGAGAGTCCGCTACTACGGCTGGCTGTCTTCGAGGAGTCTGGCGAAGGACTCACCGTTCATGAAGCGTCTTCACGTGGAGCTTCCGAAGAAGCTGATTCGCATCAAGCAAGCGAGGAAGATGTACTGCGACAAGTGCGGCTGCGAGATGGAGATAGACTACTACGGCGGGCTGAAGACTCAGGCGGAGATTGAGGCGGAGGGCGGGACGATCTCCGTGAGGCTCAGGCGGCCGCTGGTGTTCGACGGAGGATAGGAGATGCGTCGATACTGCATGGGCTGTATTGAGCACAACTGTGACGGCAGTGTGTATTGGGCGATGGATGACGCTGATTACTGCCCGTTTCATGCTATGCTGCTGGAGTTTCGTATCGCTTCAGGCGCAGAGCCAAGCAGATTCGTCGCTGCACAGATTGCAGACATCACGTCGAGTCGCATGATTCTCGCGAAAGCAGGAATGCGTTGAACGAGCGAGGGAGCGAAGCGACCGAGCGAGAAGCATGATGTGGTTTTGGTGAAATCGACGAAGTCGAGGACTCGATATGGGCTGGAGGAACCGAGTTAGAGTTGAAGACTGAGAAAGACGAGCTGCTCTGAAGTCTTCAAAGAGTCAGGTCTGAGTAATCCCATTACCCGACGAAGCGGTCGGCCCTGCCGAGGCGGCCCCACTTCCTGAAGCATGCGCCTGCTCCTTCGCTATAGGTTTTTGAATCTGCGTGACAACGCTATTGCGCGCGCTAGTGTCGCCGTTGTAAAGAGGGTTCGGGAGAAAAACCGAAGGTTCGTCGCCTGACGCGCGGGCTCATTCGTAGCTTCAGAGTGCTAAATGGTTAGTGGACTGAGAAGTGGAGTATTGCCACCTGTCCCCATTCGTCTGCTGCCGCCACAGTATACTGGCCGGGAACGAAGGGAGTGGAGTCCGGGGGAGTGTTTGGGTTTGCCCCACTGCCAATAATCGGAATGTTGAGTTCCCCTGCGAGACTCTGAAGGTTCCAGTAGCCACCTGTAGTGAAGTTCTGCGCCAGGGTGAAGGGGCCCAGTGTTTGGTTCGAACTGTCAACATCGTAGATGCCAGTGAGGCTGGCTTGGTCGCTCGTCGGCTGGAAGATGACGTGGTCGACGTTAACCGCTTCCATGCACATGTAGTAGAAGGGGACGTTAGCAGTAGCCTGCAGTCCGCTCAGGTCGTAGTCGCCCTTCAGAACGACCATCTGCGTTGGAAGGTCATAGAAGCACGGAGCCCAAAGGGCAACGGGAACTCCCAGGAATTGGAAGTTGCTCGCGTACTTGTGGCGGTCGTTCGCGGTCCTGATTACGTTGGTCTGGGGAAGTGTGTTGAAGATGGAAATCGTCACGTGTAGTTTCTGGCCCACCAAGAGAGAAGTTGAATTGAGGGTCAGGTTCAACTGAATTCCATCAGGCAAAGAGACAGAAGAGGTGGTGATTGTGCTATGAGAACTAGTCGGAGAGCCGAGCCCTAACGCTGCGGTAACAATGACCATGACGATGACCGTTGATGCGAAGAGTCCTGTGGTCATTCTGGTAGTGCTCTCCATCTCCTCACTTGGGGAGGAGCTGCCTGATAATACTAGTTGCGCGAACACGGAGCGGAGAGACCCGACGAAGGTCGAGCGAATGCGCCTGCGGTAGTTGGATGAGAAGAGCCTTTGAGTGCTCGCGCCTCTCGTGAGAGGTGCACGTCGCGTTTTGGGTCGGCGGAGCGCGCGCTACAGATGCGGAGGGCTTTGTTCACCCACGATGAAAGAAGTTGAGTTGATTGGTACGCAATATGCGTAGCCCTGTTCCGGTGTTGTCCCTTGTACGGTCCACAGGCAGTTAGCCCATGATGGCTCTGTCTGGTTGGCAAAGGGATACTTGATGTTGATGACATAGCTTGGATATGGTGCCAATGTGCTGGTCACCTGGTGCGTGCATCCCTGTGGGGTTGCGGCTTCGCCAGCGCAGTCGAAGAGGTAGGCATCGCCGCCCCAAACTGGCATGAATCCTCCTGGTCCCGTTGCGTAACCCGAGGCGCTCAGGAACATCATGGAGACGGATGAGAAACTGGTCTGAGTGATCGTGCCTGTTGTGGTGATTGTATTGGTCTGAGTGGTTGCGCTTATTGTTGTGGTTGTGTGGGTCCAGGTGGTTGTGCTTGTTGCAGTTGATGTAGTGATTTGGCCATATTCAATGAACGCCGCCGAAGCGAAGACTATTGTCAAGATGACAAACACGCCTAGCAATACGTCCTTGGTGTTCACAACGTGTCAGAACACTGTGCACATTGGAAGCATATACGGCTACTGTGCGGAACACTTGTGGTATGGGTTGTGAGCGCGCGCTAACTCGGTTTCATGCCAACAGGGAGAAGTGTGCGAAAGCCAAGTGACCCCATTCGTCCCCAACGACGATGGTGTACAATCCAGCGTATTGACTGGGACAGTTTGCGCGCGCGCACGGGGGCAGAATCTCCTTCGGAAAAGAGGAGAGGGGCTAGCGGTTGAGAGCTAGCCTCGTTTGTTGTCTCAATTCTTCGATGGTCTTGTTGAGGGTAGCGACGGTCTCAAGAAGCACTGCGACTTCCTGTTTCGATGACTCGGTCGGTTCTGTAGTGTCTAGTGGGTCGCGGGGGTCGCTCGTCGAGAGGTATGGTGCTAGGAATCTGTCGTATTCCTCGACCAGCTCCGACCAGTCTTCGAGGTTGTAGGTGTTGGCGTGGTGTCCCGCTGACTTCTTGTCGCCCATGAGGAAGTCCCAGTCGTTGACTGGCATCTTTGTCCGGCTGGCGATTGTGTGGAATCGCTTGCGCAGGTAGTGGGCGGTCACTCGGACTCCAAATTGCGCTTGGACTTGTGCGGTGATGGCTTTGAATTCCTCTTCGGCTGATGGGAAGGGTTTGGCCTTCGAACGCGGGCTTTGTATTCGGATGACTGCGTCGAATGTGTCGATTGGTAGGATGCAGATGTGCGGATACCGAGCCTTGGTCTGGTGGCTCTCGATGTTGATGATTCCGTACTTCCCGTTGAATCTCTGGAAGGCCGTGATTCTCAGTCCTTCCGAGTGCTGTGGTTTGCTGTCGCCTGTGTTTCCAGAGAGACAGCCTATCCTTTCGCCAGCGTAGGCGAGATAATCCCAGAGAAGTCGTTGGCGCGGGTTGAGCGATTCGTAGATGGACTTCAGAATTCCTGCGCTAATCTTCTTGGTCGGGTGGGTGAAGGTGGTGTTGAACTTGGCATCCAGCGGGCATCCGTTTTCGTTGAAGATGCCCTTGATTCTCCCTCCCATGACTCCGTAGGTGGTCTTGGGGTTGAGGTTTGCGAACAGCTTCAGCTGGCGGTCGGTGGTTCTGTCGTCGCGCTTGTGTTGTTCCCTTGTTTCTCGTATTAGTTCTGTTATTGCTGTTGTTGTGATTGGTCTTTTGAGAAACTGTAGGAACTTGCGTGCCGCTCCGATTGTGCTTCTCGCGCTCGTCAGCGAGATGTAGCCTCTGTTCCGTGGTCTGGACGCGATGTTCAGCGCCCAAGTCAGGATGGCCCCGTCGTGGGCGAGGACGTTGATCTCTTCGAAGGCCCGCTGCTGGGTGTTGTTACGGTTCTGAGTGGCTAGGATTGCTCTGAGAATCTGGGCTTCCGGTGCTTCTGGCTCTAAGGGGTCTAGGCTGGTGTACGGATTATGCTCATGCGGCCTTCTTCAGCCTCGCCAGCTCCTGGGTGACCTGCTCCAGTACCTGACCTCCCTCGCCGGCGTCGAGCACGGCCGCAGAAGCCGTCGGCACCTCTATCCCAATCGCAGGTCCGATCTGGTCCTTCGAAGGAACGAAGACGTATGGAATCTTTCTTTCCTCGCAGAGGATTGGAAGGTGGGCCACGACCTCGGGCGGCGTGACGTCTTCGGCAATTACTACAAGCTTCGCGATACCTCTCTCTATCGCCTTCGTCGTCTCGTTTGTGCCTTTTCTGACCTTGCCGGTTCTTGAGGCCTGCCTAAGGACCTCGTACGCAGCCTCGGAAACCTCCTTGGGGGTCTCTATCTTTACGTAGTAGGGCTTTGGGGTCATCTACACATATCTCCCAGAAGCGCCTTCCGAGGCTCCGTTATAAATGGTTAGATGGCAATCCGGGCTGGGTTGCCCTCATCGGTCGAAAGCTCCGACCGGCCGTGCTGCTCAGCCCTCGGTCCTCGCGCATGAGGACGCCAGGAGTGCGCAATCGCTAGGTCAGGATGCAGGTCCGGGCTGAGTCCACTCTGCAGAAGCCGAAGCGTGGGAACTGGACTATCTCCCCGATCTTCAGCGATGCGAACGCAGCCTCAGCGAGTCCCTTGGCTTCGCCGAGGCTGTCCTTGTTGAATGCGCCTTCCTCGTTGAACAAGAGGCCGGGTTCAAGGACCTTCACTTCAACGCCCTCAGAATTGACCCACTGGAGCTTCTTCATCTCCCTGACGAGCCCCTCGCCCGCGTACCTGGCCTTCGGTTCTGCCCCAGCCGAGGTAAGTTCAACGTTGTAGAGATCCATGAGTCTGAATGTCGTACCTTTCTTCATGGCCATCAGGTCAGACTTTGGCACGAAGAACCTGTCTGTCGTCGCAATCTCTCTTTTGCCAAGCTCCATTTCTGGGTGGAACGGTATGACCACCTTCCTCTTGGGCGCCCCCTCAACGCCCAGCTCGACCGGGTCCGGGACGAAGAAGATGCGCTTCGAGCGAGGGTCAAGGAGCTTCCTGTTGACGGAGAGAAGGAGGCTCCAGTCGTATTCGTGCTCCGACTTCGTGTACCCGACCTGCAGCGTGAATTCCCGTATCGCCTCAGGGACTACGCCCCTCCTCTTGAGCCCCTCAACGGTCGGCATCCTCGGGTCGTCCCATCCTGAGACGAGCTTCTCTTCGACCAGGGGCCGGAGAAGCCTCTTGTGGACGGGCGTTCCCTTGAAGTTGAACCTCGAGAACTGGATCACGTCGAGGGCCCGGAAGCCGAGGGCTTCACGGATCTGCCTCTGAAGCTCGGAGCTGAACTCCGAACTCCGCAGGACGTGGGTGATGCCACAGACCTCGTCCTCGATACTGTTGGCGAGGTAGTAGGTCGGCCAGAGGGTGTACCGCTCACCGGTAATGGGATGGGCCTTCTGGATCACCCTGAAGAGGTTCGGGTCGCGTAGGGAGTAGTTCAGATTCTGCATGTCTCCCTTGAACCTGATGACTGACTCCCCTTCCCAGACCTTCTTCGCCAGCATCTCCTCCCACACGGCCAGGCTCCTTTCGATGGGAGCGTCCCTGTGCACGCAGGCCTTGCCTTCGAACCTGAGCTGCTTGACCTTCTCCTGGTCGCAAGAGCAGGAGTAGGCCTTGTCTTCTTGGATGAGCCTCCTTCCGTATCCGTAGATCAGGTCCATGTCGTCGGAGATGTTCTTCTCGTGGTCCGGCCTTATCCCGAGCCACTTGATCCCTTGCCGGAAGCTTTCGTAGTATCTCAGGGCGACCCTCTTTGGGTTCGTGTCCTCGAACCGGAGCCAGAGCTCGCCATCGTACGTCTCCGCGTAGACGTAGTTTATCGTGAAGGCCATGGCGTGTCCTATGGTCATGAAACCCGACGGCTCCGGGGGAATCCTGAAGGCGGTCTTGCCCTTCACGGCATTGGGGAGAGGGGGAAGGCCGACCCGACCCTCCTTCTCAGCGGACTTCTCGGCATCCGGGTATTTCTCCTTCAGGAGAGTCTCCTGCTCTGAAAGGCTCAGTTTGTTGACTCGCTCGACCGCGGACCGGGCTATCTTGGTGACCTCACTGGCCGAGTGCCTTAGTTCCGGAAATTCGGCCAGGACCCTCCCTACGACGGCCCCGACTTCCGCCCTGCCGCCGTGTCGGGCGGCGTTGAGCAAGGCCCCGGCCTCGATCGAGGCTAGTGCCCCATCTGAAACTGCGGACCGCTTGTCTACCATTCCCGCTCGACCGCGAATCTTGCGTAGAGCCCGAGGAGGGCCACGGCCTCAGCGTCACCCTTCCACGAAACGCTTCCCAGAACCTCGACCGCCTCCTTCATCAGCTCGACCGCCCTCTTCCTCGCGTACCCGACCGCGTCGTGTTTCTCAACCAGAGAGAGCACGTACGACACGTCTTCGGGTGTCTTGTGAGCCCTGTCCTTGTTCATGATGGAAACGATCTTGACGTTCTCATCATGTCCGACGCTCCCTAGAAGATGGAGGAGAATCAGAGTCCTTTTCCCTTCCAGGATGTCGTCAGACCTTTCCTTTCCATACTTTCTCTGGTCGCCGATGAGGTTCAGGGCGTCGTCCTGTATCTGGAATGCGACCCCAAGTTTCAGGCCGAATTCCTTCAGTTTGTCGAGAACCTCCTCTGATGCTCCGGCCACGATCGCACCGAGCCTGCATGGACCAGCCACGGTGTACCAGGAAGTCTTCTTGGTGCACATCTCGTAGTAGTCCGACTCCTTGAGATCCCACCTCTTGCGTGCGACCCACCCCAGCTCCATGTGCTGCCCTTCGGTCGTCTCGTCGACCATCCTGGAGAACTCTTCCATTATCCTGACGGTCTTCGCTGGCCCGAGGGGCTCTTTGTTCAGAGAGAGGGAGCCCCACATGCGAGCGTGGAGCGCGTCCCCCGCGTTCAAGGCGAGAGGCTCGCCATACTTGCGGTGGAGAGTGGGTTCGCCCCTGCGCAGCTCTGAGCCGTCTTCGATGTCGTCGTGTATCAGAATCCAGTGCTGGAAGAGCTCGATGCAGGCCGCAGTGAGTAGTGCGTCCTTGCCGTCTCCTCCCGCGGCCTTGCAAGCGGTCACGCAGAGGAAGGGTCTCATTCCCTTGGCAGGTCGGGAGGGATAGTCCCGCATCATCCTGTAGAGGAGGTCCACCTCGCGGACAGGGCTGGACTTCGGCAGCAACTCCTCGAGAATCAGGCTGTCGACCGCCGTCTTCACGCGCTTCATTTCGACCTGAAGGTCTGCCAAGGCTCTTGACCAGGGTCGGGTTCCCCTAGGACCTTATGACTGTCCCGTAGAATTCGAGCCCTTTCAGGGCCTTCGCGAACTCATTGCGCCTGTAGCCGGACACAAGACAGACACTTGGACCGAGGGTAGCTATCTTGGCCGCGACCTCGAGTTTGAGTTTCATCCCCCCTGTCACGTCCTCGCCCTTGGAGACGTGCATCTTCCTGATTTTCGAGGGCGACAGCTCTTGGATGATCACCCGCGTCCCCTCCTCGTAGAC
>Ga0181533_1002635_pt1 | contig 20695 bp, 20 predicted proteins | sample PEATcosm2014_Bin_45_FD_119772 | JGI IMG/M metagenome (GOLD analysis project Ga0181533, IMG submission 119772) | Peatland microbial communities from MTU Mesocosm Facility, Houghton, MI, USA - PEATcosm2014_Bin11_60_metaG | ecosystem: Environmental > Terrestrial > Soil > Wetlands > Peat | place...
GCCGGTAGGTTAAATAACATAATGCATGTTAATGATAGACTAAGTATTGCGTATGTAACTCCTCTTCCGCCCCGCCCCTGGGCAAACCCCTCCCCTCTGCCCCGACCCTCCTCGTTGGCCGCTCGCGGCCTATGCCGCCACACTCACCGCGGCCCTCTTCTGCTCCAAGAACCGCCGCCCGATTTGGTGCAGGTTGAACGACAAAACCCAGTAGCGGCCCAACCGACTGGCCACCGGCACGCTCTGGTTCAGGTCCACCTCCCCGATCAGCTCGTCGTAGTCTTGGATCAAGCCGTGCTGGTCAGTCGCCACCAACAAGCGATGTCCCAGTTCCACTGACGGGTGCAACTTGCCCTGGGTGATCCATTCGGTGTGCGGCTCGAACAACGAGAAGACCTTCTCGGCGCTGGGAATGCTCTGGCCCTGGAGCAGCCGCCGATGCACCAAATCCGGGTGTTTGTCGAGCATCTGCTCAAAGTAAGCCAGGCAGTCCCAGTCGGCGGCGTCCACCGGCTGGTCGCACAAGCTCGGGAGGCTGGCGGTGACTTTGCACTCCAGTTCCCGGCCCACTGCCACGTAGTCGCCGACGACAGCCCGCGCGCGCGTTTCCTTGTCCTTGCCTCCGCCAAAGGCCGCCTTGCTGGCCACGCGCCGTTCGGCGGCCCCGTGCTCAGCCAGGACGTCCATGAGGCGGCCCTCCTCGGGCGGGCGGGATGGGACGTGGAACTGGACCTGGAGCCAGGCGGGTCGTTCGAGGAAATCCCGTCGAATGTCATCAGCTATGGCCGTCGCGATCAACGCTGGTGCATCGGCGACTTTCTCAACACAGCGCTGGTCCTGGCGCCCGGCTTTCGGACGGGCCAGCGGGTGTGGCTGGCGTATGCGGCGCTCAGCTACGGCATGAGCCTCGCGCTCCTTGCCATGATGGTGGCGGGCTTTGCCATGGCTGTCCGGCAAGGAAACATGACGATAGATGCGAGGCTGGTCGTCTGGGCGCTGATCTACATGCCGATAACGCAACTGAGCACCAACGTGCTGGCGTTCTGGGTGCGCCGTGACGCCCGGCTGCCCCTCTGGCGCCAGGCGCCCGCGCTGGCCTCCGAGGTCTTCGCCCGGCTGATCGTCAGCCCGCTCATGGTCTATCAACACGCGGTGTTCGTGCTGGGCTTGCTCCTCGGCAAGACGGTGCGTTGGACAAGCCCTTCCCGTGACCCTGAGGATGGCGTTCCGTGGTCCCTGGGCGCGCGGGTCTTTTGGGCACCTACGCTGGCCGCGGCCGTGTGGATTCCCTTGGCCCTCCGGTTCGCGCCCGCCTCGCTGTTCTTCTCGGGCACGATTCTCTCATTCCCTGGCTCTTCTCCATTCCGCTGGCGGTCATGACGTCCGACATACGCCTGGGCAACCGGCTGGGCAAGGCGGGCGTGTGCGGTTGTCCGCACAGCGAAGAGGAAGCGCGGGAACTCGGGCCGTTGCTAACTGATACTGATAGGAATATAAGGTATCCTCGACGATGAAGCCGATTTCGGCCAGTTCGCTTATGATGTCGAATCTCAGAATCCCGGCGCTGTGATCGTCTTTTTCTGTATGTCGCTGGCGAGTCTGCGGGCCGCAGGCTCGATGACGGCCGTGCGGCCCAGGAAGACAAAAGCCAGGTCCTTGAGCGGGAAGAAGGCGGCGATGACGTTGCGGGCGTCGGCCAGGGACACGGCATCGATGCGGTCAAAGAAGCTGTTGATGTATTGGGGGCCTAAGCCGTAAAACTCGAGCTCGCAGAGGGTTTGGGCCAACTGGTCATTGGTCTGCAGGGTCGGTCCGAACTGTCCTTTGATGTAAGTTTTGGCGGATTGAAGCTGCTCGGCGGTCAGGCCCTTGTCATGGAGGGCCTGCAAGACCTCCAAGGCCAGGTCCAGGGCGCGGCCGGTGGATTCGTTGGGCGTGAAGGAAGAGATGACGAACGACCCCGGAAGTTGGCGCGCGGTGAAGCGGCTGCTGGCGCCGTAAGTCAATCCCGACTTGATCCGCAATTCGCTGTTGATCATCGAGGTGAAGCGCCCGCCGAACAGGGTGTTGACGACCTGCACGGCCACCCAGTCCTGGTTCGTGCGGGCCAGGCCGATGTTGCCGAACTCGAAAAAGGTCTGGGTCGCGTCAGGTTTATCCACGATGAGCGCCCGCCGCCCCTGAAAGTGAGGCGGTTCTTTGAGTTCGGGTCGTGGCGCCCTCCCCGGTTTCCAGGCGGCGAATTTGTCTCGAAGCCTCGCTTCCAGTTCAGAGGCCGAAAAATCGCCGGCCACGGCCAGAATCAACTCGTTGGGGACGTAGTGTGCGGCGTGAAAGCCGGCAATATCCTGGCGGGCGATCTTCGAGAGGCTGGTTTCGGTTCCGCTCACCGGCCGGCCATAGAGGTGAGGTTGGCACAAAAAGGCCTCGTAATAGCGGCCGATGACGTGCTGCGGAAGGGCTTTGGCCTCTTTGATGCCGTCGATGTCCTGTTTGATCATCTTGTCCACTTCTTCAGCCGGGAAAGAGGGATGCAGCAGGGTGTCGGACACGAGGTCCACGGCCAAATCGAGGTCTTTGCTGACGAACTCGGCAGAGCCGGAGGCGTACTCGAGCGACGCCCCGGCGTCGAACTCGGCGCCGACAAAATCCAAGGTCTCCGAAATCTTGTCCGCCGTCCTGGATTGTGTGCCCTTGCGCAAGAGCTTGGCAGTGAGCGAAGCCAACCCTTGCTGCTCGAGCGGATCGCAGAGCGCCCCGCCGGATTTCATGAGCCAATGGAAGCTGACCAGCGGCAGGGCACGACGCTCCATCAGGAATAATGTCAGGCCGTTATCGAGCTTGACTGTCTTGTAATCCGGGAGGCGGACCTTGGCGATTTCCTCGCGCTCGGACGACTGGCCGCCCGGCAGGCGGCCGGCGGCCAAAACCATGCAAAAGAGGAGGACTAAACTGGAGAACCGGTTGGGCTTCATATTCATTCCTTCTGATCGGCGGGTGCGGCTTCGGGGACCAGGATGGCGACGGTCCGGTTGCGCGCGCCGAAGTACTTTTTGGCGACGCGCTGGACGTCCTGGCGCGTGACCCGGTTAATGAGGTCCACAGCCTGGAACAGCCGATGATAGTCCCCAAAGACGATGTCGTACGTGCCAAGGGTGTTGGCCTTGCCGGAAATGGTCTTCATCGAGCGGTAGAAATCGGCGACGGCGGTGTTTTTGGCTTTTTGCAGTTCCCGCTCGGTGACGAGGTCCGATTGGGCCTTGTCCAGTTCCTCATAGAGGACCTGTTCGACGCGTTCCATCCGGACTCCGTCGCGCGGCTGGACGTTGATTTGGAACAGGAACGGGTCCAGGTGCGGGGACTGGCCGCCATCGACCGAGATGGCCACCTGCTCCTTGTCCACCATGCGCTCGTAGAGCCGGGAACTTTGGCCGCGCAACAGGATGTACTCGAGCACGGACAACGGCACAAAATCCGGCTCGGCCGCGGCGGGCGTGTGGTAGGCCGCCTGGAGCAGCGGGAGCTGGGCGAACTTGTTGACGAAGACCCGGCGCTCTCCCGGCTGCGGCGGTTCCTGGGTGGTCACGGGTAGCGGCGGCGGCTGGGCCGGGATCGGCTGCAGGTACTGGCGGGCCAACTCAATCACGCGGCCGGGATGAATGTCGCCAACGATGACCATCTCGCAATTATTCGGGGCGTAATAAGTCCTGTAGTACTCGATCAGGTCGGTCCGCTTCCAGTTCTGGATATCCACCATCCAGCCCACCACGGGCCAATGATAGGGATGGGCGGTAAAGGCGGCCGCCAGCAACTGCTCGCTCAGGAGGCTCTCGTTGTTGTTCTCGACGCTGAGCCGGCGCTCGTTGGCCACGACGCCGCGTTCGGATTCGACCATCTTCGGATCGAAGGAGAGCGAGGCGGTGCGATCGGCCTCCAAATCGAAAATCAAGGGCAGGGCGGGCGAGGGAAACCAATCCTGATAAACGGTCAAATCCTCGGTTGTATAGGCGTTGTTGGCGCCGCCGTTGTCCTCCATCACACGGTCGAACATTCCCGGCCCGTATTTCTTCGCGCCATTGAACATCATGTGTTCGAAGAAATGGGACAGCCCGGTAATCCCGGTCCGCTCGTTCCTCGAGCCGACGCGGTGAAACAGGTAGAGCGCCACGTTGGGAATAGAATGGTCCTCCAGCATCAGCATCTTCATGCCGTTGGTGAGCTGGTGTGTCTGGACGTCGAATTGCTGGGCGCGGCCTGGGGGCTGGAAGATTGCCAGCGCCGCCGCTGCAATGAGCAGAACGACCGTTTGGCCCTGCCGGCTTGACCTCAAACGTGCAAAGGACATAATGGACTGGATCATGTCAAGTACCGCCAATGTCCCGCAAGAGCAATTATCGACTATGAAAACAGAACCAACAACGGCCCCTTTGGGCGACCTGAGCCGCCGCCAATTCATCCGATCCGCCGCCGCCGCTACCGCCGCGATGGGCGTCATCAACGCAGCGCCGTTTGTGGCGCGGGGCCGGGTCCTCGGCGCCAACGACCAGCTCGGCATCGGGTTCATAGGAGTCGGCGGACGCGGTTCCAGCCACGTAGGCACGGTCCAGGCGCTGATTCGAGGCGGCGAGAAAGTGAAGATAGTGGCGGTTTGCGACGCCTACCGCTATCGGCTGGAGGAAGCGGCCAAAGCCACCGGCGCCAAGGGTTACTTCAAACATCAGGAACTGCTGGCCGATGCCAATGTGGATGCCGTCTGCATCGCCACGCCGGACCGGCTCCATGTCCCCCAGGCGCTCGACGCTATCGGCGCGGCCAAGGACGTGTATTGCGAGAAACCGATGGGGCACTGGTCCCAGTTCAGCCTGGCCAGGCAGTTCTATGAGCAAACCCTCAAGCTCAAACGCGTGGTGCAAGTCGGCAACCAGGGCAACTCGAGCGCCGCCTGGCAGAAGGTGCGCGAACTGGTGCGCCAGGGCGCCATCGGACGCCCCCAGCTCGTCAACGCAGGGTTCTACCGCTCCGGCGATTGGGGAGAGCGCATGCCCATCCCGGACCGGGAAGCCAAGCCCGGACCCGACCTGGATTGGGAGGCATTCCTGGGTGACGCGCCCAAGGTGCCTTTTACGGTGGACCGCTTCTTTAGCTGGCGCAAGTACCTCGACTACGCCGGCGGCCCTTGCACCGACCTCTTCCCTCATGTGTTCACGCCCTTTGTCAGCGCCCTCGACCTCAAATTCCCCTCCCGCGCCGTGGCCTCCGGCGGCATCTTCAAATACACCAGCTATGATCGCGAAGTGCCCGACACCTTCAACATGTGCCTGGACTACCCCGAAAGGCTCTCGATCGTCATCCCCTCCTCCCTGGCCAACGATTATCCGGCCGAGGCCGCCATCCGAGGGGATGAGGGCACCCTCACCCTTCAGAATCCAGGCGAATGGAACGTCGGTTTCGACAGCGTTACCGTCGTGCCGCGCAAAGGCGAGCGGCAGGTCTTCAAGGCCCAAAAAATGGACTTCACTCCCCTCCATTGGCAGAACTTCATCCACTGCATACGGACTCGCGAAAAACCGGTGAGCGATGTCGAGTTTGGCCTCCATGTGCAGGCGGCGCTGAACATGGCGATGCTCAGTTTCCTCAAGGAAAAGGTCGCAAAGTTTGACCTGGCCCGGCAGGACATTGTGCTGTGCTAACCGGAGCAGAAATGCGCGCAGAATTCGTTTGACAGGCCAACTATGACGCAGTATAATCCGATAGATTAGTAAAAGTCACGATTGGCCTGTGTACATGACGTTTGTGCCCGCGATACACGGTTTTCGAGGCCGGCCCCGGCCGCTGCCAGGGACGGTCGCAAGGGTCACCTGCATGGGCCTGAATTACAAGGATTACAGCGTATGAAGAAGAACCTGTTCGGCATTTGTGTGCTCGTCTCGGGCCTCGCCTTAACCCTCACAGCAACCGCCCCGGCGCAGCCAGTGGCCGCTAACGCAGGCCAATTCATAAGCCCATGGGATGGCGCCTTCGCGGCGGACGGATCGTCACAAATAATCGACGTATGGGGCCCGCTGCAATCTGGCATTGCCATGCCGGCAACTGGCCTTCCTGCCTCCTCCTTGAGGGTGGCTCGCCGTTTCGCCGCCGACGATTCGCTCAGGGGCATGGGTATGGTTGGGGCCTACAACTGGAGCGGCTACGCCGCAACCGGGGCAAACGGCAGCGTCTCTTACGTGGAGGGCACTTGGACGGTTAACGCCGTAACCGGCTCCTCGGGCGAATATGTCGCCGTTTGGGTGGGAATCGACGGCTTTGACTCCTCGACTGTAGAACAACTCGGCACACTGGCCTATATTACCTCCAGTGGCTTTGGACGACACGCCACGACGGTGGCGGAGTACTACGCTTGGGTTGAGATGTATCCAGCGGGCATGCAGATTGTCGGCGGCGCCGTCCAGGCGGGCGATACCATCACGGCCTCCGTGCAATGGGCCGGCGGGACCTCTTACAAGCTCTACATGGTGGACAATAATCCGAGAACAGGTTGGACTTACGGTCCAGTCGCCTGGACAGGGTCGTCCAGTGCCGAACAGAACTCGGCGGAATGGATTGTGGAGGCTCCTTCGTCGGGTCGTGGAATACTGCCATTGGCGGATTTCGGCACGGAGAGCTTCAGCCAATGCAATGCCACGATTGCCGGCCAGAATGGCGGCGCCAACGGAATCATTGGGGATTTCGGCTCCATCTTAGAGGACATAACCATGGTCTCTGAGTTTGGGAACAGGGCAATGGCGGTGCCGTCGCCGTACCCCTTGCCCTCAAATGCAACGGGTTTCGGCGATACCTGGAACGGCTCGGGGCCTTAGAGCGTTCTTTAAATTAAGAATCTCCAGCTTGCCAGAGTCCGGGGCAACCTCGATTCACGCCCCAGCCGGCATACCCCGCAATCAAGGGCCAAGCTCACGCTGGCGGCTGCAGGCCCTATAACGGGTACGGGTGCCTGATTGTATGGGGCGACTTGGCCGGATCACGCCTTTGGGGGGATGGCCGGCGGTTTGTTGTCTTGCTTTAGCGCCCATTTTCGGTGCGCTTTTATGACGCTCTTGTGCAGAGCATCACGCGACACGCCAGGGAATCGCTCCAGCACAGAATCAATGCGTGACTCGAAAATCTCCATGCACCGCTCCGCCTCCCTGTCTCTCGATGCGGAAACCGCTTCGTAAGCCGATATGAGCCTTTCCAATTCCGGGTTCATTCCGGGAAGACCTGTTTCAGAATCTCCGCTGCCTTCTCTTCCGAAAATTCGGAATCGTGGAACGTGTCGTAAGCATCCTTCAATTGTTGAATGCGGATTCTAAGCCGAGGCGCCAAATCCGGTTCGTTGAACTCCGGGTCTTCGACAAGAGTGTTTATCAGGAGGCATGTTCGGATCGCCAACTTGAGCACTGTTTTATGCTGCTCAAGCTCTGCTGCCGTCGCCTCACGGAACACAAAATTGGCGCGATGAATGTCCAACATCCGGTCCATCCAGTCGAACCACACTCGCACCTGTTCCTTCACGATCTCGCGAGCCTCGGCCTGAACATCCGGGATTCTGCCATTAGCGACTGCCGCGTTCATGCGATGAAGAGACACTTTCCCGACAGGTTTATCAAGATCGATCCGCAAGCCAACTCGCCTGCCCATGTCCCAGTACTCGCTGGTGTCCCGCGCGCTCCTTCGTCGGCGGTTCGGCTTCGACGTGGTGGTTGCGGAGCGGGACAGTCCGTTGTACAGAACCTACGTCGAATTCTTCAACCGAACGCGTGAAGCGCCGGATTTGAGGAAAGGACTGCTGCGAGTGCATCTATGAACAAGACCGAAGCCATTCTGACCCAGACGGTGGAGCAATTGGAGCGCATGAGCGAGGCGCTGGCGGCCTTGCGCCGGGAACTGCTCCCCGGCCAGCCGAAGAAATTCGCCATCCTGGCAGAAGGGCCGCTCGAAGATATGCGCCGCTTGCAAAGAGAACTCGAACAGCTCACAGCGGAAATCGTTGCGGTTTCCCCCGCCGCCTCTTGAACCGCCCGCTGTCGAGCAGGAGCTGCCGGAAAGGGGAAGTCAGCGCATGAACTTGCGCAGGCTCTCCCGCAGCCTTTGGCGGGCGCGGTAAAGGCGCGTTTCCACGGCTTTGGCTGAACAGTCAAGGATTTGGCCGATGTCGGCCTGCGAGCGGCCCTCATAGACCGCCAGGACCAGAGGTTGGCGCAAATCGAAGGGCAGGGCCGCCACGGCCTGCCGGACGGCAGCAGAGCATTCCCGGGCCTCCAGTGCTCGGTCCGGCTCGAGGTCCACGGCGCGCAGGGTGTCTTTGAGGCTGGCATCGGTCTGGCCGTTTTCTGCGTCCAGTGAGACCTGGGGGTGGCGCGCCCGCCAGCGAAAGCGGTCGCGGACCAGGTTGGCGGCGATGGCGTAAAGCCAGGTGGAAAACTTCCGGCGCGAATCGAACTTGTCCCTGTTCTGATAGACCCGGACAAAGGTTTCCTGGGCCAGGTCGGCCGCATCGTCCTGGTTCTGCAAGGAACGGACAAGGTAATGGAATAGCCTTGGCCCATGGCGGTCCATCAGGTCGTTGAGGGCGGGGTCGTGGCCCGAGGCCAGGCGGGCCATGTCCAGGGCGTCCTGCTCGTCGCCGTTGGGAGCGTTCATGGAGCAGGCGCTGGTGTGGTGTCCTGGCCTGCGTGGTGATGGTGGCGGCTTTCCATGGCGGTGGGCCGGAGGAGGGTCTGCTGCTCGATCCAAGCCAGGTAACGCCGCCCCTGCTCCGGCGGCATCGTGCGGCTGACCGCCAGGAAGTGTTTCAGCATCTCGGTTTCGCACTCGGCCCGTATCCTGGCCCGCTCGGCCAGCAGGTTGCTTATTTCCGGTGTGACTGCGTCGGCATGGGCGAGCAGTTGCCCCAGCCGCTCGGTTTGTTGCTCGACCCGGCTGCAGCGTTCCCGGCACTGGGGCATGTAGGCCTGGTGCAACCGGCTAATCCGGGCAAACTCGGCCTCGCTCAAGTTGAATTCCCGCTTGAGCCACGCCAACTCCGGCTGCGGCGCGCTCATCAGCGCGCGCATGGGCGCCGTGCCCCGGTAATAGACGCCGCAGAAGGCGGCGGCGCACAGGGCCAGTCCGGCCAAAAGGATCGCGGCGCCTTTGCTCATGGCTGGGAGTTTCCCGCGCGGTAGGGGTCGAGCGACTGGACGTAGCGCAGACCGAGAGTGGCCTGCAGACGGTCGCTCTTAATTTGTGCCGCCCAGGAACCGGCCGCAATGCCTAACACGAGCAGGGCCGCCACGCAGCCAAAGGCGACCTTGGGCTGGGGCAGCGCAACCCCGACCAGCCGCAATGGGCCGGCCGGGAAGGGTGGCGCCCGCCGGGCCTCGGAGCGGGCGATCCGCTGCCAGACCTGTTCATGGAACCGCTGCGGCAGCTCTGCCTCGACGGTCCATTGGCGCAGGAAGGCGTCAAGAGGCCCTTGGTTCTCATCTCTTTGCTCGTTCATAAGCGCACAATTCCATTACGCCACCGCCATTGCAAACCCTCGTTTTTTCAAACCTGCGATCTTGACCTTCGGTCTGCCCTGTCATAGAAAGGCGGCATGATTCACGTAGGCATACACGCTGACAACTGGAGGCCATTGAGCGTCGGTTTCGAGGCCGCATGCGAGAAGATTGCCGCCACGGGCCTGAAACACATCGAGTTCTGCTCCATCCACGGTCAGAACTTTATCGCCGCCCTCGGGTACGATCCGGGGGTGTCCCTCCAATCCAACCCGCGCGCCATCCGGCGATTTCTGGACAAACTGGGCCTGGTCGTCTCGCAGATCGATGGCTCGTATCCCATGATGGGGCCTAACGGCTCTGCCTACGGCGTCCAGTACGTCACCCAGACCATCCGTTTCGCCGCTGAGTTGGGCTGTCCGATGGTCGATACGGTGGACGGCGCGTTCGAGACGCCGGGCCTGACCCGCAAAGAGGTCTTCCGCATCACCTGCGACAACTACCGGCAGTGCCTGTCCTGGGCCGAAGACTACAAGATCATCATCAACGTCGAGCCCCACGGCCCTTACACCAACGACATCCAGTTCATGCAGGACCTTTTTCACCATTTGAACTCCGAGTACCTCCGCTGCAATTTCGATACCGGCAACACGTTCATTGCCGGGCACAACCCGCTCGATTACCTCAAGGCCCTCCGCAAGCAGGTCGTCCATTGCCACATCAAGGACGTCAGCCCCGCCCTTGCCGCCGCCGTGCGCGGCGAGGAAACCGGCATCGGCAGCTCTGAGGTCCACGTCGGCGGAGGTGTCAATGCCGAAAACATCCGCGCCTGCCTCCACTACCTCCAGAGGACCGGCTGGGAGGGCGTCGTCTCCCTCGAATGCAGCGGCACCGACGAGAACACCCGCAAGAGTGTCGAGTGGATACGCGACGCCCTCGCGGAGCCCAGGGCGCAGCCCTGACTTTCAGCCAATCGCGCGTTCAGTGGCCGCATCGAAGAAGTGCGCCCGGGCCATGTCGAACACGAGGCTGACGCGCTGGAGGGCGCGAACGGGGTCGGTGGCGGGAACGCGGGCGACGAATGACTGCGCCATGCCGGCCGGATCGGGATTAGGATTAAGACTCAGATTGAGATTAAGATTAAGATTTGGATTAGGAGTAAGACTGAGATTAAGATAGCTCTCCGCGCCCATCGGCTGGATGAACTCCACCAGGGCTTCCACGGTCTGCGCCGGGGGCGCATCGGGCGCAGCAGTGCTCCGGGCGATATGCTCCGGGCGAATCCCCAGAATGACCGTCCGCCCCGCCCACTCCTTCATCGGTCCCGCCATGCGGTTGTCCAGCGGCAAGGTCAACCTGCCCGGCGTGGCGGCGCCGGCAGTGACTTGCCCCTCGAACAGGAGCGCCCCAGCCCCTTGAACGATGGCGCCCTTGAAGAAGTTCATTGCCGGGAAACCGATGAATCCGGCCACGAACAGATTCGCCGGATGCCGATAAACGACCCCCGGCTCGGCGACCTGTTGGATGGCCCCTTCTTTCATCACGGCGATGCGGCGGCCCAGCATCATTGCCTCGACCTGGTCATGCGTCACGTAAATCGCAGTCGTGCCCAGCCGGAGCTGCAAGCGGGCAATCTCGGCCCGCAGTTGCGCCCGCATCGGGACATCCAGGTTCGACAGCGGCTCGTCGAGCAGAAACACCTTGGGCCGCCGCACCAAAGCCCGCCCCAGGGCCACGCGCTGGTGCTGCCCGCCCGAGAGTTCCCGAGGCCGCCGCGCCAGGCAAGCCGTCAACCCCAGCGCCTCCGCCGCCCCGTTGACCCGTCTCTGAATCTCCGCCCGCGGGCACTTCCGCAACTTCAGCCCGAACGCCAGGTTCTCATATACAGAAAGATGGGGATAAAGGGCGTGATGCTGAAAGACCATCGCGACCTGCCGGTCCTTGGCGGCCACGTGGTTGACCACCTGCCCATCGATGGCCACCGTCCCCGACGTGGGTTCCTCCAGGCCCGCTATCATCCGCAAGAGAGTCGTCTTGCCGCACCCGGACGGCCCCACCAGCGCCAGGCATTCGTTCTCTTCAACTGCCAGGCTGACCCCCTGGACTGCCCGCACCGGCCCTGGGAAGACCTTGGTCAGATTCTCAACAACAACACGCGCCATGGATGAACGGATGGATTCACTGCATACACCTCGCCCAGGGTGCCGTCAGTGCGGGCCGGGGTCAAGCGCGCGGGGCGCAGCCATGAAATCCAAGGTGCAGGTCGAAGGTCAAAAAAATGGCCAAACCGACAAAGGTCGCAACGAAGGTTGCGACGAAGTCTTCCTTTCGCCGGGCCTTTGATGCAGGCTCTGACTATGCCGGCCTGTAAATTAGTTGTCGTTGGCTCTTTAAACATAGACTACATCGCTTCGGTGCAACGGTTGCCCGGGGCGGGAGAGACCGTGCCGGCGAGCGGCCTAGTGCGGCGGTTCGGCGGCAAGGGCGCCAACCAGGCCCTCGCAGCCGCCAGGCAAGGCGCCCAAGTGAGCCTGATTGGCTGCGTCGGGGCCGATGAGGCCGGGCGTGCCTACCGTCGACGGCTGCGGGAAGAAGGCATCAACGCGGCAGGCATCTCCACGACGGCCCGCGCCTTGACAGGCACCGCCCTAATCGCCGTGGACCCGGCCGGGGAAAACGTCATCGTCGTCGCCCCTGGGGCCAATGCCGCTTTGAAGGCCTCGGCGGTGCGCGCCTGGCGTCCTCTGATCGAGGCTGCGCAGATGGTGCTGCTGCAACTGGAGGTGCCAATGGCCGCAGTGACCGAAGCCGTGCGGCTGGCCAATCGGGCCGGCGTGCCGGTGGTCCTCAACCCATCGCCTTTGCGCGAGGGGTTTCCCTGGGGCCGGTGCCAGGTGGAAACCCTCATCGTGAACGAAATGGAGGCGCAGGCCCTTTTCGGCCTTGCGCCGGAGGAGTTTGCGGCCCGGCCTGCGGCGGGGCGCTCGGCCCTCGCAGAACGTAAAGTGCAGCGCCTCATCATTACACGCGGGGCCAAGCCCACCCTCTGCTCGAGCGAGGATGCCTGCCTCGAGGTCCCCACTCTTGCCGTGAAGCCTGTGGATACAGTCGGCGCGGGCGATGCCTTTGCCGGCGCCTTTGCTGCCAGACGCGCCCAGGGGATGGACCTGCTTGAAGCCATCCGCTGCGCCAACTGCGCCGGCGCCCTGGCCACCCTCAAAGCCGGCGCCCAAGAGTCTATCCCCAGCCGCGCCGCAACCGACCGCGCCGTGCGGCGACTCCGTGAGGAGCGTTAGGAGCGTGTCGAGCGTGGCAAAGGCAGGCGAGATCACTCAGGGCGTGGCGCAGCCAGTTTTCGGGAGTGCCGGGCGCAGGGTTAGACGGGCTGCTCATAGGCGACCTTGCCCTGCTCGCAAATCTCCCGGTAAATCAACCCCGGCGTGTCACGCAGCCGGTTGAACTGGGCTTCCGGCACCACCAGGATGTCCATGGGCATATCAATGTCGTCCACCGCATTCCGCAAGCGGACGCTCTCGGCGCGTGAATCGGTTACGCGGTCGTCCGTCACCACAAGCACATCCAAATCACTGTCGGATGTCACGTGGCCGCGCACGTATGAGCCGAAGAGGATGATCTTGCGCGGGTGGGCGCCGGCTTTGAGCCGTCGCACCACGGCATCGACCTTCTCGGCGGTAACCGCCCAAGGGACTTCTGTCACCGCATTCATAAGGAGAAGGAACGTCGTAACTGCGGTTCTGGCAAGCGAATTACTGCGCTTGAGTTGCACTTTGCTGCACCCGCCAGCCGTCTTTAGCCGTCGGCGCCTTCCAGAAGTTCAAGGGCTTGGATTGTTTTGTCCTGACCCCAAAGTGACGTCTCCCAGGAGGCCCTCGCGGGTCATTGTGTCCTGGAGTTCCAGGACAGTGGCGGTGCCGGTAGTGCCGAGTTTGTGGATGACAACGGAGGCGGCGGCGGCGGCCAGCTCGAGCGCCTCGCGCAAAGAGGCGCCGGCGGCGATGGCCGCGGTGAGGTTGGCCGAGACGGCGTCCCCGGCGCCGACGATATCGATCTCGCCGCGAACCGGCAAGGCAGGGACGTGCTCGACCTGCCCGCCGGGGCCTGCCCCCACCATGCCCCGCTCGGCCAGGGTGACAAAGACGGCGCGGTGATTGGCATCGGCCAGTTCGATGGCGGCGCGTTTGATGTCGTTGAAGTCCAGTTCCTTGCGGGCGCCGGTCATGGCGGCCAACTCGGCCGCATTCATCTTGAAGACCACCGGCGGGAAGCCCCGCAAGCTGCGCCGGCTGTCAGCCAACACCAGCATTTCCGGGTTCGAGCGGAGGTGCTCGCCCAGGAATGTCAGGACCCGCTGCGTGACGACGCCCGTTTCCGGGATTTCGACCTGGTCCAGCACGATGAGGGCTTCGGCTGCTTTGGCGGCGTCCAGCAGCCGGCTTATGATGAGGCCCTGGACCAGGGATGGACTGGGCGTCCAGTTCTTGAGGTCCAGGCGGTTGAGTTCGACCGGCGGCTTTCCGGGGGCCAGTACCAGCGGCTTGCAGTAGGTGAAGGTGCGGCGCTGGGCGGTTCGCAAGAAAAAGTTGAGGCGGACTCCGGGCCGCTGCTCGAGGGCGCGCGATAATTCGTAGCCCTCGCCGTCATCGCCCACAAAGCCGATAGGATAGAGCGCGCCGATTTGCAGGGCGCAGAGGTTGTTGAGAATCGTGCCCGCGCCCCCAGGCTGCGCCCGCACGTTGACGACGTTGTGGACGGGCAGCCCGGTTTCGATCGAGCTCTCTGTCCTGGCGGGGTCGATCTCCAGATAGCGGTCCAGGCAGAAATCTCCCACGATTCCGAGTCGGAGGCTGGCATAGCGCTCCGTGATGGCGTGGAAACGGTCCAGGTTCATAGGCCGCTGCAAAATAAAAAAGAACCAGCCGGATTGTCCAAGCTATTTTGCATTGGCGGCCAGGTTCAACTGGCAGAGCAAGTTGTGCAGGAACACCGCGTTGTCGCTCTCCACGTAGCGCATCGTGCCGCCCATCCTCGAGAAGCTCTTGCAGAAGCGCAGGTAGTAGGCGGGATTGTTCTTGGGCGGCTCGCCTTGGGACCAGTCCCATCGGCCGCCATCCTGGATGTCCACCACGTAAATGGAGTGGTCGTGAACGATCGGGCGAAGCGCCTGCCGCCGGAGATTGTTCACGCAGCTCAGGCTCTTCTCGAACACCTGCGGGGCCATAATCGCCGACCCTACCGCGAGCACGACGCCGCCGTCCAGGCCCTCGACGGCGCGGCCCAGGAGCCGGAAATCCAGGGCGGCGGCGCGCCCAATGGCCGCGCCGTTGAACATCGGATGGTTGGAGATGATGTCATAGCCGATGCCCGGATGGGCGGTCATGGGAACGTCGCGGACAAAGGCCCGGGCCAAAATCGAACTCTCTTTCCATGGGTGCCGCACCTGCAAAGGCCCGGCGGGCAAGCGGTGGGCCTCCATCGCTCGCAGCAGTTCGGCGCGCGCCGGGGCAAGCGGGTGCCTGGGTTCGGCGCGCAAGTCCTTTTCCAACGATTCGGCCGTGGGCAGCGTGGTTCCGTCTTCGCTTATGAAGCGCCCGAGGCTTCGGCCATATCCTTCCTCGCGAAGCGCCCCGCTCAGCAGCGCCAGGTGCAGGCAACGGCCCGTTTCGTCCCAAGTGCCGAAAGTGCCTGTGGCCACGTTCTTGCGCACGCTCTCCTCGGTGCGCCCCAGGAAGGCCAACTCCCAGTCGTGGATTGTGCCGGCCCCGTTGGTGGCCAGGTGCGTCAGCCAGCCGCGGTCGATGAGTCGATTGACCACGCTCATCAAGCCGTTTTTAACCAGGTGTGCGCCGTACATCAGGATGACGCTGGCGCCGCCCTTGCGGGCGGCTGCAATCTGCCGCGCGCACCCGCACACCACCTCGTGCAGCGGAGCAGGGCAAGGTGGCGCCGGCGCGTCCGGGTCCCGCAGCAGTTGCTCTATCGGGCTTAGGCTCTGGCGCTCCGCCAGGGGATAGACCCTGATTTTTGTCGTGTCCAGCGGCTCGGGGAAGTTTGGCATACTCGCATCATTTTCCCATGATTCGTTCCAGTAACGCTGCGGCATCCCGAAAATCCGGGATCACCACGTCGGCGCCTACGCCGAGCAGGCGCCTGCGCTTCCATTCGTCGAAGCGTCCGCAGCCATTGCGGGCCTCGTCGCTCGCAACGGCCACGGCCAATCCGCCCACTTCTTTCGTGTTCTCGATTTCGACGTAACCGTCGCCGAAGGAGAGCAACCGGCCGCCCGGGATTCGATTTTCAGCCAGTATCCGCTCGATGACCTTTTTTTTGGAGAACTGCTTGTAATCATCCAGGGCGCCATAGACGTGGCGGCCGAAGTAGCGGGTCAGGTCGAGCAACTCGGCCTCTTGTTTGACGAAGACCTCGTCGGTGCCGCTGGCCAGGTAAAGCGGCAGGCCCCGTCGTTGGAGCTCCTCCAGCAGCGGACGGGCCGCATGCACCAGCAGGCTGTCGGGGCTGACCGCGCCCCGGCGCAGGGCCTCGAGGCGATGGTGGATTCTCTGGTCGAGCCGGCGCAGATACTCCTGCTTATACCAGAGCGGGTCGCGCGGCGCGCCGCCCCGTTCCCGGATGCGCTCGGCCAATTGGATCATCTGGTAGATGGTCTGTTTGCCGTTGAGCCGCATGATGTCGTTCTCGCACAACTGGCGCCGCCCCTCCTCTGTTTCGCCCGCCAATGGAGGAAGCATCTCGACGAACATCGGCACCATCACCTCCGGCCAGCCCTGCCGAATGAGCGAGAGCGTCCCGTCGAAATCGAACAGCACATGGCTGATTTCAGGACGCGCCGCGAACCCCGGACTGAACTCGATCAGCCCCTCGAATGCCGCCATTGTATCCATTGCCCGCCAGTAAAGCCGGTCCCCGCAAAAAACGCAATGCTTGGATCGCCATGGGTGGACGAGCCAATGAGACCCAAAGGGACGACTCAGACACGCTCGATTTCAGTCGTCCCTTCGGGACGAGAATGGCGCTTAGCCACCCCCCAACGCTGAAGCGTTGGGCTATTGTCAATTGTCCCTCCGGGACAGAACTGAATAGGTTGACGCGAGCAGGATGAAGCCCGGGTTCGTGCGCCGGAAAAACCTGAGCTGCGCCCTTGCCAACCGCCCGCCCCGGCGCAGATAATGCCGCGGATGCCGGACCAACCGCCCAACCCGCCGTCTGCCCTCCCCGGCGAATGGCTTGCCAGGTTTTTCCAGCACCTGGCAACAGATCGCGGGGCGTCCACATACACGCAACGCAACTACCGCCAGGCCCTTCTGGAGTTTCAAGCCTGGCACCAGGCCGAGCGCCGGCAGGCCCCTGCCTGGGCTGCCCTCCAACGCGACGATTTTCGCTCTTATCTGCGTTTCCTGGGCAGGCAGAAACTCGGCCGCGCCGCAATCCAACTCCGTTTCTCGGCTCTGCGGACGTTTTACAGGTTCCTCATCCGGCGCGGAGTTCTGGCCGCCTCCCCGATCAAAAACCTGGCGCTGCCCAAACAGGGCCGGCGGCTGCCGAGGTTTCTGACCGTGGAACAGATGAAAGACCTGCTCGAGGCGCCCTTCAAACTCCTGGCGCCAGGCGGGGAGGCAGCCCCGAGCGCCGCCAGCCAGCTCAAGAAGCGGCAGGCGGCTGCCTTGCGCTGCCTGCGGGACGTGGCGGTGCTCGAGACGATTTACTCATGCGGCTTGCGCATCAGCGAGCTTTGCGGGCTGAGGGTGGACGATATCCATTGGAGCGAGCGCCTTATCCGGGTGCGCGGCAAGGGCCGCAAGGAGCGGCAGGTCCCCGTTGGCGAACCGGCCCTGGCAGCCATTAAGAGCTACTGGGAACTGCTCGGCTTGGCCCCCGCAGGCGACTCGCCCGTCTTCCTCAGCAAGCCCGGAAACGCGGCCTCCGTTTCTGCCCGCGAGTTGCAGCTTCGCCTCAAGAAGTACCTGGCCATCGCGGGCCTGGACCCGCGCCTGACGCCTCACAAGCTGCGCCACAGCTACGCCACGCACCTGCTGGACGCCGGCGCCGACTTGCGCAGCGTCCAGGAACTGCTGGGCCACGCGCACCTGGTCACGACGCAAGTCTATACCCACCTCAGCACCGAGCGCCTCAAACGCGCCTACGACCAGGCCCACCCGAGGGCGTAGCCCGGAGGTTCACTGTGGACCGAGCACCTGGACGCGGTAGAACCGCGCGTGGTTTTCAGCGGCGCTCGAATCAGTGAATTCCAGGGTGTCCCCGGAGGCCACCGTCACTGGCCCAATGCTCACCCAGGACGTGTCCCCCATCGCCTCTTTGTACCACACCTGGTAGCGCCATCCGGCAGTCGCGTTCCACATGAGGTGTGGCCGGCTGCCAACCAGCCCAATGCCCAACTGCGCCGGCGCTTCCTTCACGATGACCGTGAATGTGTTGGCGGCGTCCAGGTGCGGGTTGAGGAGGTCATACGGGTTGGAACTGGTGACGATGGTCGTGATCAGGTTGGTACTCGGGCTTTGGCTCTGCTGCGGGGTCCAGCTAATGACGCCGTTGGCGCTGATGGTCATGCCCTCCGGCGCGTTGACCAAGGCGTAGCTCAGGGTCGAGTGGATGTTGGATTCCCTGGCCGTGTTGGTTACCGTCAGGAGCGTCAGTTCGTTGACGGTCTGGGCGCCAATCGCGGGCAGGACCGGCGCGAGGTTCACCTCGCGAACGATGACAGTGAACGTGTTGGTGGCGCTCAGGTGCGGGTTGAGGAGATCATACGGGTTGGAACTGGTGACGATGGTCGTAACCAGGTTGGTGCTGGGGCTTTGGCTCCGCTGCGGGGTCCAGGTAATAACGCCGCTGGCGCTGATGGTCATCCCGGCCGGGGGGTTGACCAGCGCGTAGCCGAGGGTCGAGTGGATATTGGATTCCGTGGCCGTGTTGGCCACAGTCAGCAGCGTCAGTTCATTGACGGTCTGGGCGCCAATCGCGGGCAGGACCGGCGCGACGTTCACCTCGCGAACGATAACAGTGAAGGTGTTGGCGGCGGCCAGTTCCGGGTTGAGCAGGTCATACGGGTTGGAGCTGGTGACGACGGTCGTAACCAGGTTGGTGCTGGGACTTTGGCTCTGCTGCGGGGTCCAGGTAATGACACCGCTGGCGCTGATGGTCATCCCGGCCGGCGGGTTGACCAAGGCGTAGCTCAGGGTCGAGTGGATGTTGGATTCCGTGGCCGTGTTGGCCACAGTCAGCAGCGTCAGTTCGTTGACGGTCTGGGCGCCAATCGCAGCCAGGACCGGCGCGACATTCACTTCGCGCACGATGACAGTGAAGGTGTTGGTGGCGGCCAGTTGCGGGTTGACCGGGTCATACAGGTCGGAACTGGTGACGATGGTCGTAACCAGGTTGGTGCTGGGGCTTTGGCTCTGCTGCGGGGTCCAGGTAATGACGCCGTTGGCGCTGATGGTCATCCCGGCCGGCGGGTTGACCAGAGTGTAACCGAGGGTCGAGTGGATGTTGGATTCCGTGGCCGTGTTGGCCACAGTCAGCGGCGTCAGCTCGTTGACGGCCTGGGCGCCAATCACGGGCAGGACCGGCGCGACGTTCACCTCGCGCACGATGACAGTGAAGGTGTTGGTGGCGGCCAGTCGAGGGTTGACCAGGTCATCCGGGTCGGAGCTGGTAACGACGGTCGTAACCAGGTTGGTGCTGGGGCTTTGGCTCTGCTGCGGGGTCCAGGTAATGACACCGTTGGCGCTGATGGTCATCCCGGCCGGCGGGTTGACCAGCGCGTAGCCGAGGGTCGAGTGGATGTTGGATTCCGTGGCCGTGTTGGCCACAGTCAGCAGAGTCAGTTCGTTGATGGTCTGGGCGCCAATCACAGCCGGGACCGGCGCGACATTCACTTCGCGCACGATGACAGTGAAGGTGTTGGTGGCGGCCAGTCGCGGGTTGACCAAGTCATACGGGTCGGAGCTGGTGACGATGGTCGTAACCAGGTTAGTGCTCGGGCTTTGGCTCTGCTGCGGGGTCCAGGTGATGACGCCGTTGGCGCTGATCGTCATCCCGGCCGGCGGGTTGACCAGGGCGTAGCTCAGGGTCGAGTGGATGTTGGATTCCGTGGCCGTGTTGGCCACAGTCAGCAGCGTCAGTTCATTGACGGTCTGGGCGCTAATCACAGGCAGGACCGGCGGGGTGTTGGGCGCAGGCGCCGCCATCGGTGTCATGACCAGGTCCGCGCCGTAAGCGTCCCAGCCCGCGGCCAGGTCCGGCGGAACCGGCGGCGGCAAAATGCTCGTATCCACTGTCTGGTTGACGAATGCGACCACCCCGCCCTGTGCCTCTGCGGCAGCCGCAGCCGTCCAGTTCGTCGCCTCGCCAGTCCAAGCGGCCAGCGCCAAGACCACCTCGCTGCCCGGAGGCTTCACCATCGGCAAAGCCACCCCCCCTAAAAGCAACGTCCCCGGAAACTCTGCGCCCATCGTCTGTGCGCTCCAGGTCTGCGCCAGCGTGAAACCCGCCGCAGCCAAGTCGCCGTAGGCCGCAACGTTGGTCGCTGAGTTGATTGACGCAGGAACACTTGTCCCGTTGAGCACCCAGAGTTCCAGGCCGTAGGCGCCGGTGTAGTAATTCCCACGCTTGCCGCTGGCGATCCCGTATTCGGCATCCGCGTTGTCCACCTCGAGCGCCGCCGCGCCCATCGGCGGCAGCACGACCACCTTGAAGCTCGCGCTGGCGGAGAGCGGCGGCGCGCCGTTGTCAGTGACGGTCACCGTAATCAGGTTTGTGCTCGGGGCCTGGGCCACCGTGGGCGTCCAGGTAAACAAGCCCCCAGCGGTAATGCTCGCCCCCGCCGGGGCGGCCGAGCCTAGGCTGAAGGTCAGTGTCCGGGGCGGCTGGTTTGTGTCGGTCGCGCTGGCAGTAAAGCTCAGCGTCGAGCCGGCATAGACCCTCTGGTTAGCCAGGGGGGCCAGGACCGGCGGGGTGCTGGGCGCAGACGCCCCCAGCGGTGTCATGACCAGGTCCGCGCCGTAAGCGTCCCAGCCTGTTGCCAGGTCCGGCGGAACCGGCGGCGGCAAAATGCTCGGATCCACTGTCTGGTTGACGAATGCGACCACTCCGCCCTCTGACCCTGCGGCAACCGCAGCCGCCCA
>Ga0181533_1002639_pt1 | contig 20657 bp, 17 predicted proteins | sample PEATcosm2014_Bin_45_FD_119772 | JGI IMG/M metagenome (GOLD analysis project Ga0181533, IMG submission 119772) | Peatland microbial communities from MTU Mesocosm Facility, Houghton, MI, USA - PEATcosm2014_Bin11_60_metaG | ecosystem: Environmental > Terrestrial > Soil > Wetlands > Peat | place...
ACCGCGAAACTCCATGCCTTGCTCAGAGTGGCTGCGGCAAGGTAAAACAATCACGTCTGACTCACGCAAAGTGGCCGGTTTTGAACTGACCACAAGTGGCCGGTTTTAAGGTGACCGCCGAGGCCTCCAGCCTCAATTGGAGCTGCATTACTTGATGTTTCCTCAGAATGAAATCTGCGTTCAGGGGGTTGTGACCCTCCCCCAGGGCTCCAACTCCGTCCGGGAAGATGCCGCGGGGCAAACGCCCTGGCATGTTCTGCACGTCCGCTCGAACTACGAAAAGCGGGTTGCGCAACACCTCCTCGTGCGTTCGGTCGAGCTCTACCTTCCGCTTTACAGTGAGCGCGTGAAGTGGACGGACAGAACCGTCGTGACGGAACGGCCGCTCTTCTCCGGATATGTGTTCGCCCGATTCTTGCCCAATGCCAGGACCACTGTGATCAGTACTCCTGGCGTTGTGCGCTCGCTGGGTGATGACGAAGGGAGCCTCGTCAGCTGCGCAGAGCTCGATAGAATTCGCGAGGGACTGTCCAGCGGACTCCTGCTGCGTCCACATCCGTGTGCCTCGGTGGGCCAGAGGGTGCGGGTCCGCAACGGGATCTTCGCGGGGGTTGAGGGTGTGGTGACGGAGTTCCGCCAGCAGTGCAAGGTAATCATCGCTCTGGCTGCGGTACAGCAGTGCTTCTCGCTCGAACTGGAGTTCGGAGATATCGAGGTCTTGAAGAAACCTGTCATCAATACCACTCCGAGGTTGCGCACGGCCTTCCAGTACGGCGATTGACTCCATGAAAGATCATTTGAGGAAAAGCACCCAATCATCATGGCGAATGATCGCGGACTGAAGTATTGGTTGAGTGCCTGGATTCCGGTAGCCGTGGGGGCGGTGGTCATCTGCTTGGAGTCGACAGAATGGATGGGCGCAGACCACACCACTGGCCCGCTCCGGTGGCTCTTTCAGATGATCTTTGGTCCCATCGGCAACGCCCGATGGGAGGTCGTCCATAGCCTGATCCGCAAATCTGGACACTTTATTGGCTATGGAGGGATCGGGTTGACGTGGCTCCGCGCCTGGTGGATGACTCTGCCCCGTTCCGGCTTCCTGGAGGACGCAGCTCTTGCGCTGCTGGGAACGGCGTTGATGGCCGGCGCCGATGAGTACCACCAGACCTTTCTACCCAACCGGACAGGGTCGCTGAGGGACGTGATTCTGGATTGCTGCGGCGCCATTGTCCTGCTGGTGGTGGCTTACATTCTCGTGCGTCTGTTCAGGCCCAGGAAATTGGCATGAGCTTCAAAACGACACAGCTTAAGGCGGGTACCCGATCGGGAGCATAACGAAGCAAGTCGCCCAGGACGCTTTTCCAGCGGTTTGATCTCAGTATCGATAGAACGGGTCTTCACTTTCCTAATGCCGGGAGGCCGATAGGCGCTACTGGTATATTTGACAGCTCCGCTTGACTTCCCTTGGTTGACCAGTCAACCGCCGACGTGACAGCGGGGGCCGTCGAGGGTTGGATGACGTGTTTCAGCAGATAAATGCTCGGGTTGTAGTCCACAACCAATTCCTTGAGCGCCACCACGAGACGGCCCGTATTTCGCGCCTCGCAAATATCGTGGAGGTGGCCCAGCCAGACCTGGATATCGCCTGCCGGCGTCCCGTTACCTATAAAGATGCGAATCTTTTCGTGCGCGGTCGGAACCGTGTCTTCAAGCAGTGTGCTCAGTTCCTCATAGAGTTTCTCGCCAGGGCGCATGCCCGTGAACTTGATCTTGATGTCTTCATCCGGTTTGAGCCCTGACAGGAGAATCAGATTTCTAGCTAAATCGACAATCTTCACGGGCTGTCCCATGTCCAATACGCAGATTTGACCGCCCTTTCCTATTGCCAAAGTTTGCAGCACAAGCTGACATGCTTCGGGAATGGTCATGAAGAAGCGGCGCATCTCTGGATGAGTGACGGTAACAGGTCCGCCTGCGGCAATTTGCTTCTTGAATATGGGAATGACGCTGCCGTTTGAACCCAGAACATTGCCAAAGCGGACAGCAACATACTTGGTCCGGCCATTCTGAAGGGCAAGGAGGAGCAGTTCGGCAACTCGTTTCGTTGCGCCCATTACATTCGTTGGTCGGACCGCCTTATCAGAGGAGATTAAAACGAAGTCCTCGACGCCGTGCTTTGCAGCAGCTACCGCCATGTTGTAAGTTCCGAAAACGTTGTTTTCAACGGCCTCGAATACGTGAGTTTCCATCAGAGGAACGTGCTTATAGGCGGCCGCGTGATAGATCGCGCTCGGTTTATACTGCGACAACACTTCATCGATACGGGCACGATTTTGAATGCTGCCGATCTCCGGGAAAAACGGAACATGCGGAAATGCTTGCCGCATCTCACGATCGATCTCGAACAGAGGCGATTCGGCGATTTCGAATCCGACGATCTTGGCAGGTCGAAATTTAGCAATCTGCCTGCACAGCTCCGAGCCGATGGATCCGGCAGCGCCCGTAACGAGCACGATCTTGCCCTCAAGTTGGCGCCGGATTTGAACCTCGTCGAGCTGTACAGGCGTTCTACCCAACAAATCCTCAACTGCCACCTCGCGAATCTGGCCTCCAAGACCGCGCCCTTCAATGATCTCTCCCAGCCCAGGCACAGTTTTGCACTCAACTCCAGCGACATGACACAACGCAAGTATCCGCGTCATTTCGTTTCCGTTCGCCGAAGGGATGGCAATCAGAATCGTCTCAATATTGTGCTTTCTTACCAGCGCCTCGATCTCGTCTCCTCCCCCGAGTACCGGTACGCCAGCAAGTCGCAGGCCCTTCTTGTCCGGACCGTCGTCCAGGAAACCACATAGGCGATACGGCAATCGTGGATTGTGCCGGATCTCTTTGAGCAGAGTAATCCCCGCACTACCCGCTCCGTAGATCAGCGCACTCTTTTTCGCGCTCTTGCTGCTCTGCGCATTTGAGGTAAGTTCAAACATTATGCGCGTCATCAGTCGGAGCCCGCTCGTGGCTAAGACACAGCACATCAAATCGAGAGCGTATATTGACCTTGGAAAGCCTGACGGCGCGATCAATAGGATAAGAATGCAACTGATGGCCGAGGCAGCAACATTGCCGAAGGTTACCCGGACGAGATCGGCCACAGACACATACCGCCACAGACCCCGGTCAAGCTTTGCCGCATAGAACACCACAATCTTGACCAGAATCCAGATCGGAAGTGCACAGAAAAGGTAGCGACGGTACCTCAGCGGCAGGCTGAAGTCGAACCGCAGCAGAAATGCCGCCACACCTGAGAGTGCAAACAAGCCAATCTGCGCCGCCCAGATGAGAGCTCGGCGCATTACCTCACGACGATCCCTTAATCCCCACGCTTTAATCATTTCTCGCATCCTTAACTGACTACCCATGGTTGCCCGGCTTCAGCCCGACAACCGTTTTGTACCACGTGCGTCGACGACTCTGCGCCGACCGCCCTTCGGACGTTATTGATGACGCGTAACTGGTCTTCCTCGGAAAGGCCGCTCGAACAGCCACCACTGTCTTGTGCGCCTTGGAAAAGCGCACAACACAGGCGCACCAAGGTGCATCTCAGACAAATCTTGCCCGATAATCGCGAGTTCGCCACCGACGCACCCTTGCGCTAGGACACCACGTGTCGGCAGGCAGGTTCCCTAATGGTGCACACCCTCTTGGTGCAACACCTTGCTTATAGTCATACAAATGATAGCAAGGTCGAATCGAATAGAACGCCGATGCAAATACTCATAATCGAACTGTACTTTGACTGAAATCGGCAACTCATCACGGCCGTTCACCTGGGCCCATCCGGTCAGTCCCGGCACTAGAATATGGATGCCCCGCTCGGTCCTGAACGCAACAAGATCGTCCTGATTGAACAGGGCCGGGCGCGGCCCAACAAAGCTCAGGTCACCGACAAGGATGCTCCACAACTGAGGCAACTCGTCCAGACTCGACCGGCGGAGAAGACTGCCAATGGGGGTCAGGTACGCCGTGGAATCCGACAAGAGGTGGGATGCAACTTGGGGAGTGTCGATCCTCATACTGCGAAACTTCGGCATGCGGAATATCTGGTTGTTTCTCCCCACACGATCGGACCAATAAATGACTGGACCCTTCGAAGTGACCTTGATAAGCAACGCAATTGCAAGGAGCAACGGCAGTAAAAGAAAAAAGAGCGATGAAGCAACAATGACATCAAACACTCGCTTTGTCCGAGGCACCGCGTATCTCCGACTTTCGAGAAATAGTGCTGAGTTGGAAGGTGACTGCAAAATGAGTCCAATCATGCCAGCTGCTTTAACGATTCGAGATACCAAGTTGCGGTGGCTTCCAACCCGCGGCCAAGCGCAACCGGTGGCTCCCATCCCAGAGTTCGCCTGACCTTACTGGAGTCAATTTCAAGTGACCCCAGAAGACGATCGATGGCAGACTGCTTCCCGACGAGCCAGGCAGCGAGGCGCAATGCGCGTTCTGAAACAGGCAGAAACCGGGCGGACCGCCCAAGGAGCGGGGCCAACCTGGACACCAATTCGCGCGTGGATACATCCTCGCCATCGCTGATCATGAAGGTTTGGTTGGCGGCTCCGGGATGCGTAACGCAGCGTACCAGACAATCGGCGAGATTCTCGACGCCGATCAGACTCCGCCGGTTCTTGGTGTCGGGCAGCGGCAGCGGCAGCCCGCGTCTAACCAGGCCCATCAAACGCAGGAAGTTCGCACGCACTCCTGGACCATAGACGAGCGGGGGGCGGATGATGACGACCTCGAGTCCGGTTTCCGCAGAAATGCGACGAAGCGCTTCTTCGGCCTCCCACTTCGAAACAGCGTAGGGATCCTGCGGGGCGGGCACGTCTCCTTCAGTAAATGGCCTTCCGCCGGTTGACTCGCCATTTACCTTTACTGAGCTGACAAATACAAGCCGGCGCACGCCCTGAGCCGCAGCAGCGCGAGCCAGGGCCGTGGTTCCCCCGACATTTACGCGCCGGAATCCGTTGAGGGGATCGAGGGTTTTGTTATGCATGATGTGAACCCGTGCGGCTAGATGCACAACTGCCGACACATCGTGGAGGGCTGAACACAGATCAGGATTTGCACTCAGGTCACCGATTGTTGCAAACTCATCCAGTCCGAAGGTAGCTGCCTTCAGCGCAGGCCACAGACTGGCATTCCACAGACCCGCCCGCGGCGCCAAGCCAGATTCGAGCAACCTGCGGCAGACCGCTTTGCCGACAAAGCCGTCTGCTCCGGTTACCAGTACTCGTTCTGTCATATGCTCGTTGACACCTACGATTCGTGCGAGCTGACGCATGGGTTTGCTGGCTGCCCGTGAACTTTGCGCTCTGCAAGTTGCCGGATCAGGTCGTCGTAGCGTTTGGCTACCGCCTGTAATGAGAATCTTCGTTCCACGTAATCGCGTCCACGGAGCCCGATCTCGCGCAAGCTCTCCCGCTGGCTCATTGCCGTAAGAATGGCGTTAGTGTAGGCCTCGGAGTCGCCCGCGGGAACGGTCCATCCACACTGCGAATCGCGAACAATGGCACACAGCTCGCAATCCTCCTCAGCGCTGATTATGCTTGGCTTGCCGCAAGCGAGCGTGGTATAAATCTTCGAGGGAAATCCATCCCTTCCACCGGACGGACTCATTGAGATTGTGGTTACGTCGGAGGAGGCATTCATCAGGGGTATCGTTTCGCGGACTTGATAGGGCAGCAGCAAAACATTTCGCAAATTCAATTGTCGAATCTGCTCGTAAAGCCACGCACTTCGAGTTCCCTCGCCAGCGATTACGAACAGGATAGGGCGATCTGCCAGATGCCGGGCCGCGGCCATGAGCGGCCCCCAGTCTTGAGCGATCCCAATGTTACCTGCATAGGAGACTACAAATTTGTCGAGAAGACCATATCTACGTGAAAATGAGTTATCGCGTGGCAGAGGCCGGTAGAATTCTGTATCAACGAAATTTGGAATGGTCTTAATGCGTTCGCTAGCCCCGATGCGACTGGAAATCACTGCGGCGAATCGCTCTGCAATGGTCACCACCGCGTCCGATCTACGATACACAAACCGTTCGAGAGCGCGGAAAGCCGCAATCACGCTAGTATTTCTGATCAGATCGTGGTTGATTGCAATATCTGGATAAAGCTCCTGGACATTATAGACGCAGCAGCCACCGTAGCGACGGGCCAAGAGCCAGCCTATCACTCCAATTGATAGCGGAGGAGAGGGTGCCAGAACGACGTCGTATCGCGCCTGATGGAAGAGGGACCACAGCAGAGACAGCAAATGAAAGCGAAGATAGTCGAGCATGCGCGCTCGGGCGTCTGACGTTCTCTTGCCCATGGACACGTGCCAAACGCTGATGCCCGAGCAGGAGCTCTTATAGAAACCTGGGGCAATTTTGAACAATGGCTGCCTTCGAAGCTCCTCATCAACTTGATTGTAGTGTGGCGTTGTGGTCAGCACCTCGACCGAATGGCCAAGTCTCCTAAGCTCCTTGGCGAGGTCCGTATAAAGGTAGGCTGTGGAAACTCCGTCCGGCGCAAAAATGAGCGAATGAATTAGGATGTTAGCCATAGTTACTGAAATCCACTTTGTCTCACTACGACTCGCACAAACTTTGCCGGGCAGACCAACTGTGGCATTATCGAGCTTGTAGACCACTCGATTGAACATCGGAAAGATTGGGCTGCCACTGATGCCGTAAAGAAAAGCGAGTATACTTGCCAATGTCGCAGTTCCACACATTGATCGCGAGGTTATGCGTCGGAATCGGAGAAAAGAACAGGAATACTGCCAGATTACACACCGCTGTCAGCACCAATCGCCGCGGCGTCATCAACGTTAGAAGCAGGACGCTGGCTGTAAGGAAGTTGAGATAGGGGGCATCGGCGATGTAAATCAACGTCAAGAAAAGAGACCCTGGAATAAGCCAGAAGAGGAGCATACGAACATGCCACTCTTTTCCGTTTTTAACTATTTTCAGCACTATGGCCGGCAGCAACGGCCAGAAGGCAACGAGTAAAGGAAAGGCGTAGCGAACGACATTAGCAATCGTACCTCTGTTGACACCGGTAAGAATGGAACGAACACGAACAATGCTAGCTGCATAGTGAAACGCGCCGTAATTACCGCTTTTCGATTCATGAAAGGCCACTGCCGTTGGGATCACCCAGGACAGACAAAGCACAAAGACCAGCACTAGGTAACTCGCTGAAATCTTCCAGGTTAGGCGGGAAATGGCAAAGTACAATACCATCGGGATTAGGAAGATGCCATCTGAAGGGCGCAGGCCAGCGCCTACCGCGAACACAAGTGCAGACAGAAACAGCAACCACGTCTTCCTTTCCCTCTCGTAGCGGATTAACGTATAGAACAACCACACCGGGAAGAGAATCTGTGAAGCATAGGTGCTATGCACTTCACCTGAGAACCAAAGGTAAAAAATGTTCGCATAGGCTAGTGCTGCAAGGAATGCATTCCATCGCTTGGTAAAGAGCAGCGCTGTGAAATACAGCACCACTACCCCGGCTACTGAGAACAGGATATTCATTCCAGCGATGGCCGAAGCCGGGTCGGGGAAGCATCCTGCGATGCGGTTAAAAAGCCAGTATCCGGGCGGCTGAATGATGTACACCTTGGCTAAGATGGCTTTCACATGGGCAGGGCCATCGGCAAAATATAGGGCACCTGAACATAGCAGCCGGGTAAGCAGGGTATAGAGCGCCAAAAGGACTGGTGGCAGCAACTCTTGGAGGAGTTTGTTACGGGGAACTGATTTCAAGTTAGCCGCATACTCCTCTATAGTACTCTCTTCAATCATCAACGCCTTCGCATTCTGCATACTGCATCAGATGCACGTGCCTCAATATGCGTTCGGCAAATAGCGCGTTAGACCTTGCGCCATACCACTCGGTTCACGTAATCCGTGTAGCTTTGGATTACGCGTACAACCTTTTCCGAGACGTTCGGCACGGTATAGTCCTCAACGATTCTGAAGGTCCGCTCGTCCCCATGGGCTAGCTGTTCCAGAATACTGAGGCCTTCGGCTATGCGATCCCACTCCAACCCGGTCATCATCACGGCGGCCTCTTCCATGCCTTCCGGTCGCTCATGGGTCTCGCGGATGTTAAGAGCCAGAAAATTCAGAATTGAAGATTCCTCGGTGATGGTTCCGCTGTCGGACAGAGTCGCCTTGGAATTCATTTGGAGCTGTACGTAGTCACAGAATCCGAGCGGATTCAGCAACTCTACTTCAGCAGGCAGTTCCACTCCCATTGATTCGAGTCGCTTTCGCGTCCTGGGATGAGTGGAAAAGATGATTCGCAGGGCGTATCGAGTGGCCAGCTCCGTCAGGACCCGTATTAACTTGCGCGCTTGGTCGGGCGAGTCAATGTTTTCCTCGCGGTGCGAGCTGACGACAAAATAGCCGTCCTTGGTCAATCCCAGGCGTTCCAGCACATCAGAGCGATCAATTTTCGGGCGATAATGCGTCAGAACTTCATACATTGGGCTCCCGGTCTTGATGATGCGGTCCGGCGGGATACCCTCTCGCAGCAGGTATTCCCTGGAGATGTCACTGTACGGCATGTTGATGTCGCTGATGTGGTCGACTATCTTCCGATTGATTTCCTCAGGCACTCTTTCGTCAAAGCACCGGTTTCCGGCTTCCATGTGAAAGACCGGGATCTTTCGCCGCTTCGCTGCGATCGCGGCAAGACAACTGTTCGTGTCTCCCAGCACAAGCACGGCATCCGGCTGAACCTTTTCGAGAATTTCATCGCTCTTCGCGATAACGTTTCCGATCGTCTCTGCCGCGGATCTGCCAGCAGCTTCCAGAGAATAATCGGGGTTCCGAATCTCCATGTCTTCGAAAAAGATGGCGTTCAGCTCGTAGTCGTAGTTCTGACCTGTGTGAATCAGCACATGATCCATATAGCGGTCCAGTGCTGCGATGACGCGGGAAAGCCGGATGATCTCCGGGCGAGTGCCAACAACCGTAGCAACTTTCATGCTTTAACCGTAGCAGGGTTTTCGGAAGGGGTCACTACCGGCATGAAGCAGGTGTCGGGGCTGTCAGGGTCAAATATCTCGCTGGCCCAGAAGAGAACGACCATGTCCCCAGACCCGATGTTTTCGATGGAATGCGTGTATCCCGGAGGAATATCTATTACCTGAAAATCATCGCCGCGAACTTTATACTCCACCACTTCCGGGCTCTCAATATGGCGCATTCGAATCACGGCCTCCCCTTCCACGACGAAGAACTTCTCAACCTTCGTGTGGTGATAATGGTTTCCACGTGTTACGCCTGGCCTGGTTCGCGAAATGAAGATCTGGCCGAAGTGGTGCGACTTGATGAACTCGGCTAATCCGCCGCGCTGATCTGACTTGATTTCAAGCTGCTGCCGGCGCAAATCATCCGATACATAGGAAAGGTACGTCGCGTAGAGCTGCCGGTTGAACCGTATCGCGAAGTCAGGAGTGAACAGATTGTCACGCATATCTCGGAATGACTGTATGCGGCCCGCAAGATCGCCCAAGGTGACCTGTGTGAAAGGGATGTCTTGATTGTCACTTGACTCAGCGAGCACCCGCAGTCGCAGTTCCGTCAGGAACGCTTCCACGACATCGTCCACGTACATCAACTCAAGTTCCCGGCCTGAATCAGAGACCTGAATCGGCAGGTCATTCGCAATGTTGTGGCAGAATGTCGCCACCACGGAGTTGTAGTTGGGCCTGCACCATTTCCCAAACACGTTCTTCAAACGGTAGATGCGAACCTGCGCGCCGCTCTGAGCTGCGAACTCGCGCAGTGCATCCTCAGCATGCCGTTTGCTAACTCCATAAGGATTGTCGAGACCGGCCTGAATGGAAGAGGACATCACAATCACGGGTCTACGGCCTAGTTCGCGCAGGGTCCTGCAAATGTCACGCGTAAGCTCCGCGTTCCCGATCTCGAACTCCTCAGTAAAGCGCGGACGATTCACTCCCGCTAGATGGTAAACGATATCCGCTGTCTCCAATCCGGCGCGCAGATCGTCCGGCGAGTTTTCAACGTCAAAAAGGGTCACAGCGCAGCCTTCGCATGTCTGGAGGTGAGCCGTAAGGTTTCGCCCTACGAATCCGTGAGCGCCGGTGACCAGTACGTTCATGCGGTGGCCTTCCGAGTCTTCAAGGCTTGCTGTACGCAGTCGAGTTTCAGGAGAAGTTCGATCATTTCGGCCTGGTCCATCCGGTGCGTGTTGTGCGAGGTGTATTCCTCGGCTAGTGAGACATCCACCTGTCCTTTAGTAAAATAGAGGGAGTAGTTCAAGTCCCTAATGTCGGCTGGAATGCGGTAGTATCCGCCGCGATCTTCCGCCTTGGCCATTTCTTCCCGGTTGAGTAGCGTCTCGTACAACTTCTCTCCGTGGCGGGTGCCTAGAATCTGAATCTCGCTATCGGCCTCGAAGATCTCCTTCAAGGCTTCCGCCAGCGTGAGAATCGTTGCGGCCGGGGCCTTCTGCACAAAAATATCGCCAGGTCTGCCGTTCTGGAAGGCATATACGACGAGGTCTACGGCATCTTCGATCGTCATCATGAACCGAGTCATGTTCGGATCAGTGACGGTCAGCGGTTTACCGGCCAGGATCTGGGTTATGAACAGGGGGATAACAGAGCCTCGCGATGCCATGACGTTGCCATACCGCGTGCCGCAGAAAATGGTGCCGTTATCGCCATGCAAACGGGCCTTGGCTACCATCAGCTTTTCCATAAGCGCCTTGGACATTCCCATGGCGTTGATTGGATAGACAGCCTTGTCGGTACTGAGCACGATGACGTTCTTCACGCCGCAGGCCAGAGCAGTGCTGAGGACGTTCTCCGCGCCTAAGGTATTGGTTCGAACGGCCTCAAGTGGGAAAAACTCGCACGAGGGAACCTGCTTTAGAGCGGCGGCATGAAACACATAATCGGCGCCGCGCATTGGGGCCAGAAGACTGCTCGGCTCCCGAACGTCGCCGAGAAAAAACTTCAGCCGCTCATTGCGCAAGGCGTTCCGCATATCGTCCTGCTTCTTCTCGTCCCGGCTGAAGATACGGATTTCGGCTATGTCAGTCCTTAGATAACGCCGGACCACGGCGTTGCCGAAGGTACCCGTGCCCCCGGTAATCAGGAGCGTCTTGCCTGCGAACATCTTTTTGTCCATGTAGGTTACTCGGCCTCTCTTACTGATTCGCGTCCAGAGCCAAGCGGCGAGCGCATTTTGCTAAAGCGTGTTTGGCTCTGTTGACATCCTGTCTGGTGATAGTCAGCAGGCACACAGCTTGAGGCGATAGAGGTCGAAAGCTAGGCCGAGCAGCAACGCCTGGAGAGATTGCGTATGGAACGATCTGCCAGGAGCGCGCGGCGAGAGTTTGCGCTTTACTGCGGAGAAGACGCTTTCGATCAGCGATTGGAGAGAGTACTTTTCGGAGGGAAAATGTTCTCGCATCTCGAGGCGCACCCCCGACGCCCTGCAACTGGAGCGCCGTTTGGCCGGAATGACACTGTCGGCCTTCAATTGCTGGCGGCAGAAAGTATGGTTGCGCTCGGAATCGAACTCGGCGTCGGCCAGCACGCAGCCGATGGGCGTGTGCCGTTGAGCGCTGCTCACCAGCGCGGGCAGCGTGGCGCAGTCATTCCACGGTGCCTGCCGCGTCCCTTGAGCCAGAATCAGTTGCCGTTTCAGGTCCACGACGGCCAGCCACTTCAACCAATGTGTCCAACTGCGCCGGGGCTGGCCGAAATGCTCGATACGGCGAATAAAGTAGCTGCTTGCCGCACCCGGCGCCAGGCCCGTGCCGTCCACACCTACCGTGACGCGCCTTCGCCGCCTCCCTGGCATGCGCTGCACCACCTCGTTCAAGGCACGGTCGATGTCGCCGGGATCCAGCCGCGCCAGAAAGCGACACAATGTGGTGTAGTCGGGAATGGAACGCAACTGCAAGGCGGACCGCAACTCCACATGCTCGCTGAGCCGCACTTCGGCCTCGCGGAAGGTCCAGTCTTCATAGCGCATCAAGCAGAGCACAGCCAGAAGCTGCGGCTGGGCAAACACGCGCTTGCTGAACTTAGTCCGCTGCGGCGGCAGCACCACCTGGCTGACTTCCAGAGCCAGCCGGGCAAACCGCACCAGTCCTACTTCGGCCATGTCCAGTTCGGGAGGACGCCAGAACAAGTTCAGCGTAACGCCGTTTTTGCGGCACTCAGCGCAACTGCACCAAGGATGTCAACAGAGCCAGCTTGTTTCATAAACAGTTCCTCATGGCGATCCATAAGCAGGCGAGGTCTACAACCCATCTAGCCCTGTTGACGTCCTCGGTACGCCCAGCTCCATAACTCTTACAACACTCACAAATATGGCTCCGCTCGTAACGCCAGACTAAACAGCTTCCGGTTCGCTTCGATTGCGACCGGGTCGCTTGCATGCTTTACCGCGTAGCTTTGCGCCCGGCTTGACAGCGCTGCATGCCACTCGCCGTCGCCATCCACGCATTGCTGGAGAACAGACTGAAAGCGCTCCTTCTCCGCCAGCGGAATATCCCATCCAACGCCCTCGGATTCCAGATTGCGCCATGGCGTTTGATCGCTAATCAGTACCGGGCAACCCGACGCCAGAGCCTCGCCAATCACATGTCCGAAGTTCTCGCCCAAGGTCGGCAGAAGCAGCAAATCGTGTTCGGCAAACACTCGCCCAATTTCCTTGTGTTCAATCTGTCCGTTGTTCCGCACCCGGACATTTGCAGGCAGGCAAGCAATGATCCCTTGGCACTCGCGCCAGTACTCAGCATCCTCCAACGGTCCGTACAGATCGAAGGAAACGTCACCATTCACGCCCGCAAGCAGCTTGAGTGCCCCCGAGAGATTCTTCATCCGCGAGCATCGACCCACAAACACGAGTCGAAGCTCCCCGGCTTTCTTCTGCCGGCTTGATTGCGGCCGGGACCGCGGCGCGCCGAGAAGGTCAACTGCCGTCATGATCACGCTTGGACCCCGCATCCGGCTCAAAGCCGGTCCGCCCGCTGCGGCCGCCGCTTCCCTGCCCTTCAATTCTGGAAACTGGCGGCGTATATCTTGCGCTTCGAACTCGCTCGACGCTTGCCAGATGGTCCGCCGATAGATCCCGAGACCGCGCGCAATTCTGAGGTACAAAGACTTCTTCACGCGCTTGAGCCCTAGCGCCCCCAGCGAGAATTCGCCACGCGGCGCAAGCACGAGGGAACGCGGCCGGCAAAGCCTCAGCCAACGCATCAGCGCGGGCAACATCGAAAAGCGCTGCGCAAAAAAGCTGTTAAGGTAAAGAACTGTCTGCCGGTCAACAGAGCGAAGCAGCGCCCACATGTTGAGAAGGCCGCGCAGCCCCGGCTGCAAATAAAGAACATCGGCATGGCCGACTCTGACCCACTCGTTCGTGATAATACCGGGATACGGCGACGTCTCTCCGAGGTCACGGTCCAAGGTCACAATTCTGAAATCGAACTCCTGGCCAAGCGTCGCAACCAGATTCTCAATTGTGCGTAATGGTCCCCCGGCTTTGCACCCGGGAAGATAGGTGCCGAGCAGAACAAGCACGGGAGGGCAACACTTCTTCACGGCGATTAGCGATTCACTTGGACCAGCTTCTGATCCCTTGACCATGACCGACGGCTTGCTTGAATTCGGCCCTTGCCGGTCGCCCGAGCTGCAATCCTCGGGATAATCGAACGCCTACAGTTTGAAAAGCTCCAGAGGACGAGAGACCGCCTGCTGGCACTGCAAAAGTGTACGCAACAACTGATGAATGATTTCGGAAATTCGTGAGGAGGTCGCCCAACAACATAACGAGTATGAGGGCAAAGAGCATAGGGCCAAGATTGGCCAACGCCAAACACACTCGCCTTTCCACGCGCCAGTCGCGCTACCATATGGCAAGCATACGACCGCCGTGCAGCATCATAGTGCTGAGGATGGACGAACGAAAGCAGATCATGAATCGTGACAACTCATCCCACGCGGCTATACAGGGCGTCTTTCCCGGCGAGCCAATGAATAAGGTCTACGCCGCTCATCGCAGCACGGGTCGGCAGAGACATCTGCTCACAGAGGATTCGAGTCAGACGGTTTGTGCCGTAGATGCCCAGAACGCGCTGCGTGAATCGCTTCGCGTCTTGTACAAGGCTGATGCTCTTAGGGGTACTGTAAGCGAAATACTCGTTATTTGACTTATCTGACTTCAGCGCGCCTACTATCGACTTCATGTAGTTCCATCCCCCGATGTCGGGGTGTGCATGAAGAAGATTGAGGCCGATGCGCATGAACCTATTCCGGGCACTCTCTTTCCTGTCAAGAAACCAAGGCGCGTTTGTTTTGGTCCGCTAGCAAGCGTTAGTAAAGACTTCTGTGGTTGCGAATTTTGCAGTGCTTGCTTGAACCGTGAGAGCGAGAACGACGCATCTGGTTGATTAAGAACGCTGGATGAACCATTGACGCTGACACCACTGTCGATTCATTCCAGTAAGGATTGGGGGACAATGGGTTCCGCAGCGCCCCGGGAGTCGTCAGGACAGTTCACGGCAGAGCGCGTTACCGCCGGTGTCGCCAGCGAGCGCCTCGAAGAGTTGTTCGTATTCCGAGACAACTCGATCCATGCTAAAGTTAGCACGAATCTTGTCACGTCCCCGGGCACCCATTTCCAATGCCATCTCGCGATGCTCAAGGAGGTCGCAGATTCGCGTTGCGAGTTCGGAGGTGTCTCCGGGTTCAACCAGGTAGCCGGTAACGCCGTGGGTGATGATCTCGGGTGTACCACCGACATTCGTGGCTACGACGGGAAGACCGGCCGCCAAGTACTCCAGAAGTGTATTCGAACACGCTTCAGTTTCTGAAGTCAAAGTTCCAATTGCGGCAATGGCCAGGAGCGCCGGTACATCTGTTCTGGCACCGGTAAATTGCACGGCGTTCTCAATTTGCAAGGCCGCCGCCAAGCGGCGCAGAAAATCAGCCTGCCCCATATCCTTTCCGACGATAACGATCTTTGCATCGGGAAACCTGGCCAGGATAGCTGGTGTGGCATTAAGCAGCCATTCGTGCCTCTTGTAAGGGTGCAGGTTCGCGACACTAAGGATGATCGGACCATCGGGGGGGAGCCCGAGCATTGTGCGATCAGCTGTGCGCGAGCCAGATGCGGCCCGCTTGCAGTCGCATCCGTTATAAATGAGGCAGAGCTTTCCGGCAACCCAGTGCTCTCTTCGCAGCGCCGCTTTTTTGACCGCCAGGCAATTGGCGACAACCGCATCGGCCGCAAGATTGCTGAGATTCTGGAGCCAACGCATCGGGGCGCTGGATACATTGAAGCCGAGGTCGATGCGATTTGTTACGACGCGTGCACGCGCGATCCGCGCAGTGATCACCGCGTAGATAGAGGACCAATAACTGGACCCGTGCACAACTTGCACCTTTTCTTGGCGCAGAAGCATTCCGATCTCCCAAACAGCCCGTAGATTTCGCGGGCTTAGGGGCCGTGGATCGCATTCCGAGTATTTGACGACAATACCAGATTTGCGGAGTTCATCGTCCAACAGCCCGGGTCCATAGAGTGAAATGACGATCGGCTCGAAGCGGCGGCGATCAAGGCGCGCACAAAGGTCGGCCAAATCGCGTGCCATTCCTGCTGCATTCAAACGCTCGATAAGAAATGCTATCTTCATTCGTGGTAAGGATGCCGGAGCTTTATTTTCTCTCTTTCTCAGTTCCCTGGCACCATATTGTTCAAAATGCCTGCCACTTCTGCAGCGTCCAGTGTGCCGGGCGCGTTGTCTATGGCGCGGTTGGAAAGAAAGATGCCCAGTTGTCGCTCGTACCGCGGATGATAACCGTGCATTCCCTTTGAGGGTATGGCGCCCCAGAAGCTCGGGACCCACATTGTACCTTCGTCAGTGACGGCGATAATGTCGCCGAAGGAAGGATTCTTGACGCCGAGACGAGCGCGCTCCTCCGTGGTGAGAATCTCCACATCATTGAAGTCGCTCACGAACTCCTGAATTTCGTTTCGGAGAATGCTGTCAGCTGTCCAGACGCGGAGGATAGAGCCCTCAAGAAAATAGATATATCGCTCCGGCCTTGGCGTGCCGAATCTGCGTTCGATGTTGAGATTCAGGCACTTGTCGACTGGCGACATTCCGTGGTCCGAGATAACGATTATTGTGCCGTTTAGGTGCGTATGCTCAAATAAGTCCATAAGGCCTATCGCCTGACTCTCACTCGTATCTCTGACCGCCCAGTATGGGTCGCTGTCGGGGCCATACCAGTGCCCGGCATGATCAAAGTCGCCGATTGCCGCTACTATTCCTCGCATTGGTGGACCATGGACGGCGCGAGAAGCCGCCTCGATGATGCACCGATCGCGAACTTCTTCATTTGGCGATCTAGGAAAATCAAGATATGAGAAGGCGCATACACCATCACGCTTCAAAATACTGTCCGCTGGAAAGTCACGCGAGAACATGTCTTTCCCTGACTTGGCAAAGTAGTGAAGATATGCGAACGGGATATCCTTGGTCGGCTTTCCCAGTGCCTTGTCTACAATTCGATGGCATGCCCGATTCGGTATGCGCCAGCGCCGAAACAAGTCCAGAGTTTTCAACGCGCGGTTATGTACGATCGCTTGGTCTGGTTGGTAGGAGAACTCGCACCAATAACCAATTTCATCAGGTCTCTTGCCTGCGAAAAGCTCGACCTGACAATTAATGGAGTATCCGAAGCCAGGCCGCACTGCCCTAACAATCGGAAGTCGCTCACGCAGGCGCGACCCATCCAGCGCCCAGAACGGATAGGCATCGATGAAGATCACCAGACACGGCTCAGACATATTGCCCCCCAATCAGTGGTTCAACCCAGTCCCGGTCCTTGGCAGAGAAAGGATGGAGCCGGAGTATTCCGGCCCAATACGCCTGCCGCACGCTTTTCAGGAATTCCTCCCCTTCGGCCTCGACGACAGATTCTCCTGAAAACTGCGCGAGCCAATGGCGCGCAGCCGGAGCTGCAATACCCCTGCAACCTTGCGCCCGATATTCGTAAATCTGCAAGAGCGCCGCTGCCGCTAATGCCTCTTTCCGGCGGCAGAGCCACATTGGGTCGCATCGACGCCCTCGGCATTCGTTCCACAGCTCCACCGCTATTCGCCGCAGCGACCTGTGAGGAAGCAGCCTTTGGATACGTTGGGGAGAACAAGGTGCAGTCCCTTCGATCCATGATCTCGATTCTAGGAATGTAACTGCTGTCCTGACCGTGTCGTATTGTTCTCTTTCCAGCTCATCCACGTCAACGGCCTGGCCTTGGCGTACGAGCAAGGCGTGCCTCACGGCCACGCGCACGCTACGCGTTGCCAAGCCGTGGTCCTCCGGCAACGCCAAGAACGCTTGCGCGCGCCGACGATGTCCGGGTATACAATTTCCATTTTCTGAACAGGCAAGGATTGCAACGTCAAGTATTTGCCTCGCAATGGATTGCGCGTAAAGGTTCGGACGAGTCCACTTTATTGAGCTGAAGAGTAGCGGTTTCCACAGATTAGAGAAGAAGGCTTGGCGCGCTGTCGCAGGGTCGAATTCTGCGGGGAAGCGAGGTCGCATGTCCTCGCCCGCAAGAAGCCGACCGGCCTTCCGAATCTCCACGGCCTGGAAACTTCGAGGCACTCGTTTCAGCGCGGAAATCGGGCAAATTGTGACATCGACATGAAACAGGGGTGTACTGGCCTTATCGAAGCGAAGATTACAAATTGCCTCCTCTACCTTCCCGCGATCTCCATTTCCATCGACGACGGCAATCGCGTCGATGTCACTCATCAACCTCACACTTTTTTCATCATGGAGCCAAACGAAATCGCCCGTGGCGATACTCCCGCATAAGATGACGGATTTCAGTGAACTGCCGTAGGTCTTTTCCAGGATTTCTCGGAGCGAAGTAAGTACTTTCTCCAACTCATATGGATATCCGAATTCAGCACAGAGATTTCGGGCTTCGACGTGCACTTATTCTACTCCGACATAGGTGGGTCGGTGTGGCCTCCTGGCCTTGGCCTGTCTCATAATCGCCAACCTTTTCAGGTTGCTCGCTTGAAGTCAATAACAGGCTCTAGGTCCAACCTGCCAACCCTGGCAGCCTAAAAACAAGAACTTCCACTTAGCGAAAAAGCAAGAACTGCCCGAACTACCGGGACCACCTCACAGCTCGTCGGAATCTTCTTGGGGCTGCCGACCCTGGAAAAGGTTCTCACCGGGGCGAACTTAACATCCCCTGACCGCCAGCCTCCACAAGGCACCGCTGCACCACGACCGTGCCCCGTACCGGCTCAAGATTCGGAGTGCGGTACGTCATGACGACTGCATCCGGATTTCGGTACACTACATCGCTGCAATTCAGACTCGTCTGGGGCTCCAGCCTGGAAGCGTCAAAAGGTTCGCCGGAAGGCTGCACCAGCAACCTGTACAAATGAGTCCGCCGATCCCAGTCCGCGAGGGTGAAGATTACTGGACGGGGAGCGTAAACGTTTGGCATGCCAGTCCTGCCACGGTAGGGCACGTAGAGGTTGGCGTCGCGTGGAAGGATCTTGTCCAAGGACCGGAAGTCGTCCATGAACGAAACATAGCGCTTCAGGAAATCCTCACGCGTGGTCACGCCGAGCGCAACCGCAACGAACGGCCGAGCATAGTATAGTTCAGCCGCGAGCCAAGGTCCCAGCAGAAGAAGTGAAGCACCTGCGACCCATTTGAGTGGAACTCTGGCGCGCCACAACGGGCTGAGGCCGAGCGCCCCGGCGGCCAGAAGCCCATATTGCAGTCCGCCTAGAAACCGAAAGTAGTGGGGAAGAAACTTCGCGATGAGAGCAACTTGCAGCACCACTAGAAGCAAAAGCCCCCCAAGACGCTTCCATTGGCGGCAGCATGTGACTGCCCCGCAAAGAATGAGCGCTAGGCTGCCTCCATTCAAGAGCTGGACCACATCGTACAAAGCGTGGCGCAATCCCGTCTGATTCGCCGCCCTACGAGAATTCTCCAAAGTCTGCAGCACGGCCGGTTGGTAAGCTGTATGACCGAAGAACTGCGCGAATGCCGCTCCGAACGGAGATCCCGTATGGATGTAGGTCCACATGACGAGAGGGCCCATCATGAAGAACCAGAGTCCCGCGGTCGCTGCACCCATCTTCATGCGTTCGACGCCGCGCAGCCGAAACAGCGCAGCGGCGGTGATCACAACCCCGACAGGCACCAGCGAGATCTTAGTCGACGCAGCGCACACGGCACCCAAAACACAGGCGAATGATCGCGCTTTGCCCCCAAGCAAGGTCGATGATTTCGTCTGCGCCCGGGAAAAGAAGAGCGCCCCCACTCCGGTAAACGTGGCCAGGTCTCCCAATGCGTGCGGCCCCGCCGTCACGTACCACACCGCGGGATACAAGCCAACAGCACTGGTCACTGCCGCCAGCAGACCCACTTCCGCGCTTCCCGTTTCGTCTGTCACCACTCCGTAAATCAGAAGCCACAGCACCATCCCGAATCCCAGGCTCAGAATGTTGCCGGCGTCGGGAGTATGCGTAGCGTGAAATACTGTTTCGGCGATCTGGTATCCCATCTGCGGGACGATCGCTTGCTCATATGGAAACTGGTACACGCGTAAGCCTTGATCTTCCAATACCCGTCGGCCGGTCAGCATGTGATAGTACAGTTCGTCAGCCTTGGTCGAGGGTGCTAGGCTTATCAACGCCAGCACGGCCAGCACCAAGCACAAGAGGCTGAACGCAGATGTTCGAAGCGGTCCCGCCTGAGGCAGTGGCAAACTGGAATAGCGCCCCCGGCCAATCCAGTGGCCTGCAATCCCGAGGGCAACGATCCCCGCTCCCAGGACCCTGAACCCAGTCGGTCCCGATCCAGCCATCGCAAGGCACTGGACGGAGACGGAACTCAGCGCGAATCCAGCCAGCATCGCGAGCGCGGTGTACCAGTGCAGCGCAAGGGGACGTAACGGCCGGATCAACAGACGGCCCACGCCGCTGATGCCAACGAGGCTTAGGAGACCGACGAACAGATTGAGGAAGATGTGTGCCAAACTATCCTTGTGTCAGCATCGATGCACGACGATTTCGTAAGGAGGTCCGAAATGTTCCCCTTACCTTAACCCCAACCAAAGTGCCGTCCCAGCCCAGGCAGTGAATTTCGCGTGGATGTTTCATGGTATTCTCCTTCGGCTGCGGTAAAGGGAACGAGCGTGCTTATGCGCCGACTCCCGGTGCGGGTCGCTAAAGCCTGTTATTGACTTTATTCCCATGGAATCAAAGGGAAGTCCGAGTACCCCATGGTCGCAGACGATGGAAGCATGGGGAACAAGCGATAAGTCGGCTATCCCAGCAATGTGAAGGACGAGGAATGTGCTTTTGTGGCGCCGTATCTGGCGCTGTGCGTGGCCTGCCCTTTTCGTTATCACACTCTATTCGAGCCGACAAGGGCGGAGCACCGTCTAGCAGGTTGCTGAAAAAGTCACTTTAATTCCACAGCGTGATTGTGTAAGAAGAGATCATGCGAGGAATCGATCATCAGCAAGCGGATATGTTCAGTTACTTGTCGCCGGAGCAGCGGGTG
>Ga0181533_1002640_pt1 | contig 20652 bp, 10 predicted proteins | sample PEATcosm2014_Bin_45_FD_119772 | JGI IMG/M metagenome (GOLD analysis project Ga0181533, IMG submission 119772) | Peatland microbial communities from MTU Mesocosm Facility, Houghton, MI, USA - PEATcosm2014_Bin11_60_metaG | ecosystem: Environmental > Terrestrial > Soil > Wetlands > Peat | place...
CGGTTTTCACATCCAGCGCCACTTGACGATCTTGTTTCATCGCTCGTAATGCAGCTTCGGCACCTGCTGCCCTTGGCCAACGTGTACGAATGAAACGATCCCCCAACGCGGCAAAGACCTTGTGGTGGCGATCGACTTCGGGTGTGACCCCGGCCAGAAATGTGATCCGCCCTTTCCAATCCCGCTCTTCCAAATTTTCATCAGTACCGAATTCCCTATGCAGGTGACCGTCATAGATGCGCCGCAATTGCGAGAAGACTTTGATCCGATTGCGCTGATCACTGGTCAACACAGTTGAGAAGTCTGCGGAGATCAAAATGCCCTGATTGCCAATGCGATGGAGCAGGCTGGCGGGTGCTGTCCGTTTGTGCCCGTCCGAATCCATCTTGCCTGAGATAAAGGTCTGGGGAGTAACCTCATCGACCAGATGCACGTCAGGCAGACCGTCGAGCGACTCCAGAATCACTGTCTTCAGTGATCCTGCCGGGGCGATTGCCATATCCCACGCCGGAGGGTGTTCAGAAATCCGGTGAGCGGCGACGCAAGCGAGGACAACCTTGGCAGCTTCCATATCGGGCTCGTGGAATTTGCTCCTGAAAAGGCTTTCCAAGTCCTTCCACATCTGTTCCCGTTCCGACGTTGGCTGAATCGGGAGCGGCGCAACCGGTGCCTTGGATTCAGGTCTCACGCGCAAGCGAGTTGAGACTTCCTTTGTCGGCAGACCTGAGTGGGGTGCTAGGTGTTTCGGACGTTGACGGCTACTGTTTCTTTTCATCCTCTGTACCTCGGTTGTCCCGACAGTCACGTTCCTGCGGCTTCAACGTTTCGGTTTTTCGGATCAGAACCACACGACCGGACTCGAACTTGAGCTCCAAGGATCCAAAGAATTGGCCATTCCGCAGATCACGCAGTAGGTCGTTAAGTTCCATTCACCATGCCTCGTTACTTCGACGAATTCTCTATCAGACAGGCCCGCGCTCAGTCCGGGACTCGCGCCCTACGGCATACACTGGAGACAATTTCGGCTCGACGGTGCTGGCCGATAGATATTCCTCGATGTCGCGCCGCCGATACCGCACCATTCGGCCTAGCTTTAGGAACCGCGGGCCTCGGCCCTCTCGCCGAGTGCGCCGCTGCCAGGGAATCGATAAGCCGTAGCAACTCCAGACCTGACGTTCGTTCAGCAGCTCGGGGTCGTACATTTATCAACCCTCCGAGTAAACAGTGAACCAACGGCGTAGGTACGTCGAGGTAGAGACACGACATTTTCTTGCTGAAAAGTTTCCGCTGGGGACAGTCCGGGAGGTTGGTTCCGTAAAGGTTAGTCTTCAATGCCGCGAAGGAACCTTGCTATGAGGCGCGGCCCTGGATTGTTCTTTTCCAGTTTCGTGAGGTGCTCAGCGCCTATGGTCTTGGGCTTGCCGCTGGCCCTGTAAGCGGCTTCGAGCAGCGTGGCGACTTCTTCATGGTGAGGACGCCCGGTTGACTCCCTAACTAGGCGCAATAAAAGTAAGGTGAAGACCGTTTGCTGTCGCGTAAGCCCTCTCTCAGCACGCCCTACTCGATGATAGAAGTCGAGGTCATTGCGCAGTTGCTCTGCATAAAGACCGAGGTGACGCGGAATCTTAGAGAAAATCATAGCTTTCAGTTCTGCGCAGTAGTCAGGAGACTTTGGCGGCTCGTAAGGATGTTTGACGCTACGGGCAGCCCTGCGCACGCCATCTGGGGCCAGCCACGGGCTCTCGTTTACTCTCCTAATCTTGTTAGCTAAGTCGTTGATTTGATCGGGCAGCTTGCGCAGGGTGCGTTCCTGAAATCCCGGGACTAGTTCCAGGTGCTTGTCGGAAGCGCCAGGAATAATCGCCAGAAGCGATTGCAGTACCTCCCAAGGAACTCCCCGTTGAATCAGTTTCCTAGCTGCTTCCTTTACCCGATCGTCTTCAAACGATTTCAACCTCGGTTGGCGTTTCGTCATGCCACCTCCCGCATGGCATCCCCGTTTTTCGGCATCGGCAGGCAGGCCGGGATGCGCCCGCCGTGGCCGACTCAGCCCTGAGTGTAGCCCAGCAATCCCGCTTGCTTCAAAAGGGTGACTCGTTCCCTAGAAGTTTTCCTTGCAATTATCCTAACGTTAGGTTATTATGAGGCTATGAGGGGCGTCACCAAGGCGGCGAGCATCATGGGCCGGAAGAGTGCCAGCGCCCGCATCAAGAAGTGGGGCAAGAAGGAATTCGTCCGCCGAATGCGGGAGTGGGGCAAGCTGGGCGGGCGACCCATCGGCAGCGGCAAGAAGAAATCGAAGCGAGGTGAAGAATGAGCATCTACAAGCGTGGCGGAATTTACTGGTACAAGTTCCAATGGAGCGGAAAACTGGTGCGGGAGTCAACGAAGCAGGGCAACGACAAGGTGGCGCGGCAAATGGAAGCGGCGCACAGGACTTCTTTGGCGAAGGGAGAGGTTGGAATACGCGAGAAGAAACCCGCTCCGACACTGTCGGAATTTTGTGAGAAGCGCGTAGAACCGTGGGCCAAGGTGCGCCCGTCGTGGCCCTGGTATCGGTCAGGCATCAGGCCGCTCGTGAAGCACAGGCCGATTGCAGCGGCAACCCTTGACAGCATCACCAGCGAGACCCTAGCGGAGTACGCCGCTCACCGCCAATCGTGCGGGCTTGAGGTGGGCACGGTCAACCGGGAGCTGCGCGTTGCGCGGCGCGTGCTGCGGCTGGCAGTTGAATGGGGGGTGCTGGAGCGAGCACCGCAAGTTCAGATGCTTCGCGGTGAGAAGCGGCGGGAGCGAGTCGTCAGTGACGAGGAATTTGCCCGCTACATTACATGCGCTTCACCCTTGTTGGCTGCCGTTGCCACCGTGCTCCATGACACGGGCCTTCGGCCGGACGAGTGTCACAGGCTCGACTGGTCAGACGTGGCCTTCACCAACGGGCGCAACGGCAAGTTGCTCGTGCGCTACGGTAAGACCGCCGCAGCGAGGCGCGAGTTGCCGATGACGCCGACGGTCAGACAGGTCCTAGAAGCTCGCTGGGAGGCGGTTGGAAGGCCAGCAGAGGGCTGGGTATGGAAAGCTCCGACCAAGAGCGGCCACATTGACCACAGCACGCTAAAGAAGCAGCACCGCCGTGCCCTGCAACTGTCCGACGTGCGGCCTTTCGTCCTTTACTCCCTGCGGCATACCTTCGCCACGCGCATTGCGCCTCACGCGGACGCTTGGTCGCTGTGCAAGATCATGGGCTGGTCGTCCCTGTCGGTGGCCATGACGTACATTCACCCATCTGAGGATCGCGTCTTGGACGCATTTTCGAGCGTGACTGGGCACAATTCTGGGCACACTAGCGCGAACAAGGAACTGCCTGCCGCTGCTGATGTGTTGGAAGTTGTTGCGGCGTAATGAGGTACTGGTGAGCGCGGCAGGATTCGAACCTGCGACCCATGCCTTAAAAGGGCATTGCTCTACCACCTGAGCTACGCGCCCATCCTGCTAAACGAATTAACCACGGGAACGGAACAACCATCAACCGCCGTTGCACAACGGTTGCGCACTTTCAAACCCAGCTCTCGGAATTCGCTGAGAGCATCTTCCCATAAACAACTAGACTCAACGGCGTCCTCTTCATCGTACCAAAGATCGGCCCGCTTGCGGGATTGCCACAGCTCACGCGGTATGGGGTGTTTTCCGGGCCACTGGGAGGCTTCGCCCCTGGGGAGTTAGTGAGGTTAGCGTTCCGGGGTTTTCGTGTCTGGGAAACTTCTTTGGCGTGCTCAACCGTTTCCTGGCAGCATTGACTCCTCCAGTTCTGCTGGGGAGGCAATAGCATCCCGCGCGGGATCTTTCACCTGAGCCAGAAATGAATCAATGAAATGACGCTAGCCTTCATCCCGCCGTGCTGGGGGCGAGGGAAGGTGCTCCATTTGATGCCGCGTCCAGCAACCGCCGGACTCGATCGTGCAGGACTACGACACGCTGATACTCACTGCCTTTGACCGCTCCCAGCGAGATCTTGCTGTTGCGGAACATCATGGGACTTGCAACCGAGTGGCCCACGTTGGCATGAATCTCGCGGGCTCCCGTCTCGGCGAGGATGCGGCGGACATTGGTCTCCCTGATTCCGCCTCCGACCATGACTGCCACACGATTCTTCGCGGCCGCAACCAGCCTGGCTATGGTTGCGATGCCATCCTCCGCGTTTTGCTCGCCGCCTGAAGTCAGGACACGATGGATGCCGCTATGGATCACATCCTCCAACGCCCGGTTCAGATCAACCGACATGTCGAAGCCGCGGTGGAAGGTGCTGTTCAGCGGGCGGGCAAGTTCCACCAGGCTGCGAGTTCTGGCTGTGTCGATGTGTCCATCTTCCTTCAGAATACCGAAGACAACCCCATCCGCTCCGAGCTCTTTCGCGGTGAGCACATCCCGCTTCATGCTTTCGAATTCGTCCGAGGTGTAACAGAAATCGCCGCCCCGCGGCCGAATGATGACGTGGATGCCAAGGCGAACTTTCTGCCGGACAGTTTCAATCAGCCCTGCGCTGGGGGTGATTCCACCTTCCAGCAAGTCACCGCACAATTCGACCCGATGAGCTCCGCCGCGCTCGGCGGCCAGAGCAGATGCGGTCGAATCCACGCAAATCTCGACAAGGACTGGATGGCTCATAGTTCCTGCCCCCGGCTCACGCCCGCCCACACCGTGGGCGGGCGTCCCAGTAGCCTGCCAGCAGGTCAGAAGGAATACACCGCGCTCAGTTGGATCGTGTGTCCTTGCCAGAGATTGTCATGGGCCCATTGCGAAGGCGTCACTAAATCCGCAGAACCCTGGTGAGGTACGAGCGACCCAAAGGTGAAGTCGGTTACACCGCCGTCGGGGAACCAGGCGCCATGGTGCCAGGTTGAGCCGGCATTGAACTCCTCGAACCGCACCTGGATGTTCTGTCTTTCCGTAATGGGGAACGTCTTGGCGAAACTCAGATCGAGATCCTCGTAATACGGCCCGCGCAGCTCGCCCTTTCCTTCGTCACCATATGTGCCTTGTGGCGCCAGCGAGAAAACGCTGGTGTTGAACCACTGGGTAAAGCTTTGCGTGAAGCCGCTATTCGGATTCCCCGACTGATTGGGCCGGTATCTGCTGGCAAACGTTCCATATACGCCAAGGCCCATCTCATCGGGGGCGCAGGACTGACAGCCATATGCCGTAAATGAGCGGCCGGAGGTAATGGTGTAGATGCCGCTGGCTTTCCATCCGCCCAGAATCCAATTGGCAGGTCCGAGCGACCAGCGCTTGCCCTTGCCGACCGGCAGCTCCCAGCTTCCATTTGCCGTCAGCCGATTGGGCTCATTGAAGCTCGACGGGCCCCGGTCGGCCCTGATGTCGTAGGGATTCTGCACGGAGAAGGCTACTCCCGAAACGTTTTGACCAGAAAATTCATCCAGGGATTTCGACCACGTGTAGGCGATGTTGTAGGTCAGGCCGTGACTGTAACGCTGCCGCAGTTGAATCTGGAGAGAGTTGTAGTTGGAACCCAACATGTTGGCGTTGGCGTACATCATCGAGGGAAGGCCCGGAAATGGCAGGCGCGTGTCAACGGGCTGGAAATTGGGGTCGGTCGCACAGGCAGCGTTACCCCCGGTGGCCTGGGAAGCGTCGAACAAGTAGTTGCATGAATCGGTCGTAACCTTAGGCGGAACGGCGGCGTTAAACGGGAAATAGGTCGAGAGACGCGAGCCGTGAGAGCCCACATACCCAACATCCAGCAGCAAGGTCGGGGTCACAGCGTACTGCGTGTCTAGAGTCCACTGCTGGCTGTATGGATTGTGGTTGTAGGGCCAGTTCACTTGATTCAGGATGTAGTCAATGCCGACAAAATCGACGCTGTCCCATGTGGGGAGGGTAAATACGCCTGGCCCTCCACCCTCACCTCCGAGGCCCTGAATCGGAGCAGACCACAACTGGTTGAGGCGTGGCCCCAGCGACTGTTGTTCGTTGCCCACTTCGCCTGAGGTCGGGTAGCTGGCCGGCAACAAAGTCTGCAGGCTGTTGTCGTCGTAGTTCTGCACCTGGTCGTAATAACGCATGTACGTCTCGTAGAAGATTCCGTATCCGGCGCGGACTACAAAACGATCGGTCGCAAACGGCCTCCACGAAAATCCGATGCGCGGAGCAAAATCCTTCTTGTCTTGTGGGACGAGTGAATTCTGAATACAGCAGTTGAGGAAAGAAGGAGTCACAGCGGCCGGAGGGGTCTGAGCCGCGGCCAGCGAATAAATTCCCTGCACAAAGCTCTTGCTTACCCAGTCGAGGCTGCCTCCGTTGGCTGGATCGAAGCCCCAGCCGCTGTCGTTGATGCTGTGAAAAGCCGGCGGCAATTCGTAACGCAAACCCAAGTTCACGGTGAGCCGGGGAGTGACCCGGATATCATCCTGGGCGAAGAAGTTCCAGTTCATTCCAACTGTGTGTAGATAATCCACGCCTAGCGGGAACGGGCCGGAAAGGTTGCTGGGATCGCTCAACAGCAGGTCAGCCACAGAGTCGCCGAGCCCTGGGCCGATAGATCCGAAGGACGCCGAACCCGGCGGCGTGCCGCAAGCGCCTCGATTGCAGCTCGCTGTGTATTGGCCATTGAATCCAATGGTGCCGGTTCCGAGATAGTTGTCGGTCTCGAACTCCCGCAAACGCCGGATGTCCACTCCAAGAGTGATGGCGTGTTTGCCTCGAATCAGTTTCAGATTGTCCACGAACTGGTAGGTTCCGCTCTTGGTGAAGGTTCCATTGTTGCCATTTCCCATGCCGTTGTAGTCCTGACCGAAACCGATGTTTGGAATGCCATAGAAGGCAGGGGTTTCGGGGGCATTGACGAAGCCGAGATTCGCCTGCAGATTGGGTCCGTAAGCGGTTTCCGAGGCGGTGGCAAAATACAGGTGGTTATAGCCAATGCGCACCGTGTTGATGGTCGCTGAATTGATGGTGCGCTCCCAGTTCAAGGCAAAAAGCTGCGCTTTGGTAGAGTTCGCGGACCCTGAGTAGGGCACCATGCTGGGGTGAGGTTCATCGTCGCTTCTTACGTTGCCGGTGAAGTAGAAACGGTCTTTGTCGCCAAAACTCTGGTCAACCCGGAAGGTCTCGTTGTTGGTCGTGATGGAGTTGTGAAGCGGTACCAGATAATTGGCGCATGGCAGCGTGCAGGTGATGTTCGGCAAAGGAAACAGGTTGGCCAGCTTCTGTCCCATCGCATTGATTTCCGAAGAGGTGATCTGGTTGCCTGTGTATGCCGTGCGTGTAGTTGCATCACACGCCGGACTGCACACCGTCGTGGTTGGGTCATAGAGTTGGTACGGCCAGTCGGAGAAGTTGCCGCTGCGTTCCTGTTGCGTTGGAACCTGAATTCCGCCTTGGACTGGCTGCCAGTGTCGGCGGCCGCCGTCGTACGCGAAAAACCAGAAGGTCTTGTTCTGTCCGTTGTAGAGCCCGGGTATGCGAAGCGGGCCTCCCAGCGTGCCGCCGAACTGATTCTGCTTAAACGGCGCCACTTTCGGCACCGGGGCGCCTTCATAGAGGTATTCTTCTTCTTCCAGCGGACTCTTGGGGTTGAACATGTCGTTCTGAAGGTAATCGTAGGCCTGCCCATGCCACTGATTCGTCCCCGACTTGATGGCTACGTTGATCTGGCCAGAGCCTTGCCCGTATTCGGCCGAGTAGAGCCCTGTTTCCACCTTGAATTCCTGGATGGAGAATTCGGATGGGATGCCCGATGCGCTGGTAAAGAAGTTGTCGGTGTCGGCCACACCGTCCACCATGAAGCTAACGGATTCTGGGCGCTCGCCGTTGAGGCTGACCTCGGTGAAGTTGTTGTTGAGTCCGTGATTCGCCCAATAAACCTGGGACCCGCCGCTGACGTTGCCTGCGCCCGCGACCAAGCCGAGGAGGTTGTTAAAATCGCGTCCGCTCGACGGCAGTTCCTCGATCGTCTTCTGATCAAGCACATTGCCCGTTGTCGTGTTGTCGGTCTGCACCATCTGGGCGTCGGCCTCAACGATCACCTCCTCTTTGACTTGCCCGACTTGGAGGGCGAAGTTCTGGCGCAAGGTCTGGTCCACCTCGAGAATGAGCTTTCCGCTCACCTCGGTCTTGAAGCCGTCAGATTCCACCTTTACCTGGTAGGTTCCTGGAATCATGTTCACCAGCACGTAGTCCCCCGTGCCGTTGGTGGTGAAGTGGGTCGCCACGTTCGTGTTGGCGTTCGTGGCGGTCACCCTTGCTCCCGGCATCGCTGCGCCGGTCGGGTCCTGTACGTGCCCCAGAATCGTCCCCTGGGAGTTCTGGGCTTGGGTCAGCACTGCGGCGAATGAAATGGCGAACAAGAGCGCCGCATAAACAAGAATCAGGGACCAACGACTCGCTGCTTTCATGACCGAATAGCCTCCGCTGAGAGTGGAAAGTCTCCACGCCCTGGTTTTGTACCAAGCGACAATATGCAGGCGGCATGACCACTGTCAAGCCAAAAATGATCGTTTCGTGCTATTTCAATCACATGTGTGCTCTGGGCTGCCCCATCCAGACATAACAAAGATCGGCGTAATCGGCCCGCTGGCCGTCTTCGGAAGGGGTGCCAGGGCTGGGCGAAGAGCGAGGGCCCAGTCGGCGGACCGGGCCCCTTTCCCTCACAAGGGTTTTTCTTATTCTTGACTGGTTAGTGCTGAGCTGGCTTGCATCCCTGGCTTACCGCGGTCAGGGTGTTGTTCTTCGATGCGATCTGGCAGTCATAGAACATGCCAGTCGAATCGAAGTAGGTGTATTTCTGCGAGCTCGCCGCCGGACTCACGTCGCTTGCCGTCACCGAGTTGGTGAGCCAGTTGAAGTAGAACGGGAATCCGTCAAACCACATCAGTCTGTCGGTTTGATAGTTCTGCGTGGTCGCAACAGTCAAGCCGAAGGGAGAGCTGCTGACGGGATAAATGACATCCACGGTGATGGGGAAGCTAAAATCGTCGCGGGTGACTACGCTGCCGCCATTGCTCCAAGCTGTGCTGGTCGACGACACGCGGTTGTGAACCGAAGTGTTCTGGTCGAGCACCGTGAAGTTGACCGTGTCGAAGTCAATGGTCTGGGTGCTGGAGAAGTTCTGCTCCTCCGACACAGAAGTTGCGACCTTTCCGTGAGAGGTGTTGACGTATCCCGCAATTGTGAAATCCCGATTGGAGACAACCCCGATCGTTCCGGTCACAGTCGTGGTTCCCTGCAGGTTCTCGGAAACAACCGGAGACGGGGCGGTGAGAGTGTTCTTCGTGACTGCGCCCGTAACCTGCTTGCTTCCGTGATCGAGGAACAGCAACAGCGACGCGGTGGAACTGAAATAATAGTTTTCGTTGAAGACGCTGAGCGCCACCGTGTGCGGATTGCCGTCGCTCAGCAGACCGGCGAAGGGTGTGAGGTTTACACGGTAAGGAACAAAATCGAGCGTTTGCGCGGCCGGCATCGGCACCCACTGGTCGGGAATGAAGCCGGTGAAAACCCAGGCAGAGACGGGCGAGATGCCTGCGGGTTGACCATCGATCGTAATCTCGGTTTCGCGGAAGTCGGTGTTGCCGCAGCCATAGAGGTCATTAATGTTGTTCAGATCGTTGGGGAAGCAGGCATACCATTGCTCGTCCACCTGCTGACTCTGCGCGATTACATCGAGATACGCTCGCTCGATATTTGTGGGGAGGGTGAACGTCGTGGTGAACTGGGCGCCGTCTGAGAGCAAGTAAGCCGGCAGGTTGATTCCGCCGCTGGTTGTCTGGACCATCGGAAGAATGACATCGGGTGTCTCGCCGCCACTCTGGCCGTGGCCCTGGGCGGGATAAAACTCCAGGTCGGCGTTGACCGTGAAAACTCCGTTCAGAAGCGTGTTGTAGGGAGCGGGGCAGTCCGTGGTGCAATTCTGCAGAACCATCGTACCCGGTTGCGGCGTCAGCAACAGAGCGCTGTAGTCTGTCACGTCCCGTTCGATGTGCCAGGTGTTGGTTGCGGTCTGCAAAGGCTCGGGAGTGGTGCCAAAATAAACGTTGGTGTTTCCTAAATAGATGCTCGCGGTTCGGTCGAACTGGTCTCCTGCGTTCTCGCTGAAATCCACGTCCAGCACCACTTTCTCCCACGGGCCGGAACAATCGCTGGGCGGAGTGAAGTCGAAGGTCTGGGTTGTAGCTGAAAAATAGGCGAACTGATAGTTGGCAAAAAGGGGCACGATGCAGGGCTTCTCATGCGGCCGCGGGACAAGCGGATCGGCGGTCACCTCGAATTGCGTGCCAATTTGCCGGTTCGTACTTTGGGCGAGAGCAGTGACGGCGATCAGGCATAAGGAGAGAGTTACGGCGACGGCTAGCAGACTTCGAAAGCAACGGCTCAGGGGATTCATAAGCTGACTCCTTGATGAGTGGCGGTTGGACAATCCGGTGGACTAGGCCTTCCAATCTCGCCCCGTGTCCGGAGCTTTGTCAAGGGCAAAATGAGTGATTTATGACATTTCGATCATTCGCTTGCTCCATATGCACAGTTTTGCACATTCTGTATGTCGGTGTTCGTTAGGTTGTTGTACACTCTGCCTTCGGGAATATCGCGAGGAACCTTTGATTTTGCAGTGTTGTGAGCGCCTCGCCGAGAGGAGACCGTCCGAAAATGAAGGCCCGCAACCGGGCAGACCAGATCCTGAGAGAATTGCGCCATAAAGGCAGTGTTTCGCTCGACGAGTTGATCACGGGCCTCGGCGCCTCGGCGGCCAGTGTGCGGCGGGATCTTGCCAAGCTGGAAGGCAAAGGGCTCGTCCGGCGGACTCACGGCGGCGCCATGCTGGTCGAGCCCTTGCTCTACGAGCCTTTCCGATACGATTCTCTGTTCCAGAACCGCGAGCAGCATCGTACGGCGGAAAAGCGCAGGATCGGCCTGGCCGCTGCTGAGTTGATTCAGGAAAACGAGACCGTGGGTTTCACCGCCGGCACCACCACCACTCATGTAGCGCGGAACCTGCGCAACCGCCACAACATCCGCGTGATCACCAATGCCATCAACATCGCCATGGAGCTGAGCAACTGCCCCGGCTTGAAGACCTTCGTCACCGGAGGCTTTGTGCAGTGGGCGGGCTCATTCTCCCTGGTCGGGCAGGTCGCCATGTCCTCGCTGAGCGACATGTACATGGATCGCGTATTCGTCAGCGTCTGCGGAATCGATGTCACCCGCGGCATTACGGTGATCGAGCCGGAAGAGGCATTGACGTTCCGTTCCATGATTCACCAGGCCAAGCAGACGATTGTGGTCGCAGATTCCACCAAGATCGGCATCGTGACCCCAGCCCTGATCTGTCCTATCTCTGACATTCACGTACTCATCACCGACACGCGTGCCTCCGACAAAGCAATCGCGCCTTTCCTGGAGCGGGGAATCGACGTACAGAGAGTCTGACTAAGGCGGATTCACAGTTGCCGTACCCGGGGCCATGGAGGCCCGGACGCCCTCGTCCGGGCGGGGGGCCTGCCTCAGGGCGCAGCACTCGAATCGAAAATCTGAAATTCGCGGATGTTGCCGTACCCGGGGCCATGGAGACCCGGACGCCCTCGTCCGGGCGGGGGGCCTGCCTCAGGGCGCAGCACTCGAATCGAAAATCTGAAATTCGCGGATGTGCGCTTCCGCCGAAGACCAAACAATATTCAGGCGTACTCGGGACGCGGTCACGGGCGCAAAGCGGTCAATCTTCTCGTGTCCAATCGCATTCCCCTTGGCCACAGCGATCCACTCTCGTCCTTTGTAGATCTCTATGGCGTACTTCTGGACATGCGGCCCGGCATTCAGCCACTCCATAACGAGTGTGTGATTGAAAGTAACTGGCCGATCAAATCCCACCTCAAGCACGGCGTGATGCGAACCGGTTGGCGCCGACCAGAACGTGTCTGAATTGCCGTCCAGTGCAAGCTCCACGCCGGGAGTCGCCGCGATGTGCCGCAAAGCCAGGTTGTTGCCGTATTGCTGGCGGAGCGCCGCGCCAAATTCCTTCAACCGCTGCACATCAGCCTCAGGCAGCAGCCCGCGACGGTCAGGCGCAATCCCCAACACGAGCTGTCCACCCCGTCCCACGGTTTGCTCGTAAGTCGAAAGCAGCTCCGGCACGCTCTTCAGGCTCGCCTCGTCATTGGGATGCCAGAACCAATGATTTTTTCGCAGAGGCGTGTCCGCCTCCACCGGTCGCCACCGCAGGTATCCGTGGCGGTCGATGACGTTCCAGTTCTCGTAGGGAATGATTCCGTCTTCGTTTCCCACCCAGCGGATGTCGCCGTACTCGAACAGCGCCATATCGGCAAACACCAGCGTGTTGGGCTGGTAGGTGCGCAGTTCTTCGATAATTCCGGGGAAATTGTACACGTGCCCCTCGCTGCCCGCGCCATCGAGCCAGAACTCCTCCAATTCGCCGTAACCCTGGGCCAGCTCGTCAAGTTCTGCGCTGTAGTACTTGTCATACTCGGCGGGATTTTTATAGCGCGGCTCGTGACGATCCCACGGCGATAGATACACTCCAAATTTAAGGCCATATTTTCGCGCAGCCTCCTCCACTCGCCGCACCACATCGCCCTTGCCGTTCTCCCACGGGCTGCTCTTGACGCTGTAATCGGTCTGCTCCGTCGGCCACAGGCAAAATCCATCGTGATGCTTGGCCACAAAGATCACATACCGAATCCCGGCCGACTGCAGCGCCTGCATCCATTGCTCGGGGTCGAATTGCGTGGGATTGAATACTTTCGGATCGGCCGTGCCGTCGCCCCATTCGCGATCGAGAAATGTGTTCGGACCGAAATGGATGATCGCGCCCATTTCCAGGTCCTGCCACTCAACTTGTTGCGGAGAAGGCTTCAAGTCAACGGCGCTCTGGGCGTACATCGACGCGAGGGCGATCAGCGGAAGAAACAGACCAGTACACACTTGCCGTAGGCGAGGCATGCCAGAAAGCGTAGCATCCTCAGCGCTGGTCTGCATCAGGCGAACCGTTCCTGGAAATGGCGACATAGGCGCTGCCCAAGGCAGCGATCTCAAAATCGTGAATCTCATCACCGGTTCGTCCGTCAGCATCGCTGGATCGGAGCGACAGAGGCACGCTCTTGTCCGATTGAAAGCTGATCCTTTGGGCGCTGTTAGTTGGATTGTAGACATAGGCCAACCAGCTGCGTCCCGCCGCGATCGGCTTCAGGGAAGAAACAACAACCTCTGGCGAGGAAACACGCACCAGCGGAAGCGACGGCGCCTGCGTGGACAAATCGGCGGCCGCCGTCAGCAATGGCTGCCTGCGTTCTATCCCGAACTTCACCGCATCGGCAACGCTGAATGCGGAATGGGGCAGAATCGAATAGCGGAAAGTTACAGGCCCTTCCTGATCCGCCTTGTAATTGGTGTGCCAGTAATTGTTCATCACATAGGAGTAGATCAACGACGAGGGCTGGATTGATTTCATCCAAGGCTGCTCCGCCGTAATCGCTCCGATTTCTATCAAGGGAGCATTCGCCGTGGCCCAGGTCACTCCATAATCGGTGTTCGAGATGTCCACCCAGCTCTCGACGGAAAAGAAATTCTTGCAGGCGCCCGCCAACTGGTCTGCCTCGGGACGCACCACTCCATCGGCGACGTCATAACGCAGCTGGCCTCCGGGCACGGCGAAAGGAAACGCGATGTGAACACCCTCTTTGTCGCGGACCGATTGCTTGTCAATATTCGTGATCAAGTCCACACGGTTGATGCCCGCCACCAGCCGAATCTCACTGGAATACCGTTTCGCTCCGGGTGCGTCCGCTTCCACCAGCAAAGAAACAACCAGACTTCCCTGTTCCTTGACTCTCACGCGCACGTTCGAGACGCGCTGGGCTTTCGCAGGGTCCGTGCCCAAAACATAAAGATACTGATTGAGCCCATCGCCTCGCGTTGCATCTGCCAGTTGAATTCCGTTCTTTTTCCACTTCAGACTATCGATTGCCCCCGTTTGGGGATTGACCGACAGCGCCAGGAAGTCGTTCTCCAGCCTGTTTCCCTGAACCTTCGCGCCGCTCTTAGCGAAAGCAGTTCCCTTCTCTACCGAGAATCGCCGCGCAGAAAATGGCGATACGTCTTCTACGAGCACAGCCAGTTCGCCAGTGGAAAGACGCTGTGACGGCACCGCATGTCCGTCCGCATCAACTACACGATCGCCCGCCGCGCTCAACTCCGGGGAAAGAAACACGACGTCGGTGCGTGGCCAGGAATTGGTGTTGTAGACGTCAACCGCAGTCTTGGTTTTGGCGGGCTCGGCGGGCGAACGCAGAACCTGCGTCAACAATGCGCGCGATTCGCGATCCGCATCCAAAGCGAATTTCCGCTTGAACTCCCACTGCTGTTTGACAAAGGGCAGGTCCGGCTCCTCGATACTGTTATGCGCGCCCCACGTGTGCTCGTCATAAAAAACGACGTTGCGCCAGGCGGACTCATATTCCTGTGCCGGATAAGAGGCCGGGGACAGCATCGACCACAAGACTTCTCCCTGGATCAGCCGGTCGACCGCTGCGCAATTCAACGCCGTCTCGAAGGCCGTGGACGCAGCTCCGTCCTCCCAGTAAGGAGTAAAGTCACCTTGCACGACCGGCAGCGTCGCACCGTAACGTTTCTCGAACTCCTGGAACATTTGTTCGTGCGTGGCCACAATGAGGCGGGGCGTCACGTAGCGTTCGTTCCATTGTTTGACGAAGTCCGACAGAGTCGGATCGGGCGGGCCGTTGTCGCCCAGCGTATAGGGCAACTGGACGATTTCGTACGGATACGAAGCCTCGTCCAGCTTGCGCACCAGCTTCATGATCTTCTCGTCGCCGAGTTTGCTGAGCGTCCCTTCGTGAAAGCTGGAATAACTGGCCCCGGCCATCCAGGTCAGAACTTTTTCCTGGCCTGATTGAGATGCCCAGTAGAAAGGTTTGTCACCCCACGCCTGCAGGGTGTAGCCGATGCGATCTCCGACATTCGGCGCGGTAGCGAAGTACTTCACCCCGCTATGCGCCATGGCTGAGACGATTCCCCAACTGAAGCCGGGAACGTCCGAGGTCACGGCGGTTGTCATCGGAATCTGGTAATCCCTGCTCAAACTGCGCGCGAAATCGAAGAAGTGGCTCATCTCCACGGAATTGGCCAGGCCGGTGAGCAGGTTCGCGTAGAGCGCACTCAGTCCGATGCTGCCCTGCCGCACATCCGCGAAGAATTCCTCGCGCTGGGCCGCGGACGCCCGCTTCAGATAGCTCTCCAGCGCCCAGATCGTTTCCATGTTCCACTTGTAGCGCGCATCCGCCGGATAATCGCGCGTCTCGCGGATGAGCCGCATCGCCTCCTCAAGGTTGTTCCATTGTTTGCGTTCCACGTCGGGCTGCAAATCCGTATAGCCGATGTCGTTGTGTGAATACGAGAGCAGATAGATGTCTCTCGTCTTGACCGGCGCCACGTGAACCGCGCTGCTTTCAACCACCTTGTCATTGACCTCGAACTGGACCGGCACGGTTACCTCGGAGCTCACGGCTGGGATTGGCAGTTGGAGGATGTTCGCCCCTATCTTGAGAGCAGTGCGGACCGGTTCATGATTGGGAACACGGACTTCGAGCGTCCTGCCGTCAGTCAGATTGTCCAGGCTCAGCCGTAGCACCTGCGAGACCTGGGCTCCATTCCTGAACAGCGCTGGCTCGGCGCGCACCCGCGGCACAAAATTGAACCGGTGCTGAAATGTCATGTACCAATCGGGGCTGCCTGAATTATCTCCGTTCACCTCCAGCGTGAGCGGCTTTCCGGCTTCGAAGTCTTTCCCGGGAACCTTCAGCACCATGTAGCCGAACAGGTCGCCGGCCTTGTCGGTAATGAGGGCAGCAAAAGATAATTCCGCGCCGTCTCTGCCCGCGACCTTCCAGTTCTTCGCTGTCGAATCCTTGGCGTTTTTAAAGCTGAACCAGCGCTGGCCATTGATCAGGAAATCAAACTGATGGCTCTCTTTTTCTCCCTCGAAACCCGCACATTCAATCCCCGCCAGCCAGATGAACTGGAAATCTCCGTTGGACGCCGGCATGGGATCGGTTTCCCAGGCAATCGAATGCGCAATCCTCTGCCCCCGCACCAGCAATGCTGAATCCGCATCGGGATCGGAGGAGTGGTATTCGATAGTCTCTCCGGTGATCGAAGAGTGATAGCCGTTCAGATATGTGGCGACCGGCTGGCCGGGAGCCGCGTTGGTCGCCGCAGTTTCATGCACTCGAATTACGATCTGATTCTCGAGTTGCTGACCGGCCGCGTGCGAGTGTTGACCTAAGGTCAGAAGAGCGGCAAGGATTACAGCAGACAGCTCAATCAAGTCCCGTTTCATTGGAAACCACCAATTCTATTGTTATGAAGAAGAAAGCCGGCGAATCGGCTGCGAGTATGAATAGGCGCAAGCGCAACTGTCAAGCCGCTGAGGAGCGCGGTAACCCTATGGTCTTTCTTGTGTTCCGGCGTGAGAGCAACGAGCGTATGTGCGCAAAAAGAAAAGCCGCCTCGCGGCGGCCTTTGCTTTTCCTGATGGCTGGTGCTGAGAGCTAGTCTCCCGCCACCGGTTCTTCGACTTGCGGCCTAGGCGTGCTGTCCTGGGTGCCCCATGTCTCGCCGTCTTTGCGAGACGTGGGATCATTCGCTTTCGCCAGCGCGCCCAGAGGAATGAATCCGTTCTCCGATTGCACCGGCTTCTCTTTGAGCACGACTTCGCGATACAGCGACGCCATGCGGGCATTGTAGGCTTCGTCATTCTTCTCTGGCCCACGCGCCTCGCCCTTAACCTCGGCGTCGTGCTTCTGTTTCGCATCCCGCGCCCGCATTTTCTCTTCGCGCGCGGTCTTGGCGATGCCCAGCCGGTCCAGGTCGTGCTGCAGTTCGTTGGTCACGATCTCTTCGCGCAGCTTGAGATACTCGGTGGCCGTTTCTTGCTTTTCCATCTTCACTTTCTTGCCGCCGGCGAAGATCTCGTGCCGCCCGTGCTCTTCGTACCACTTGGTGAGCGTGGCCGTCATGTGCATCTTCTCGATGATGTTCCGCCAGCCCACGCCCGTGTTGTAAGCGCAGAACGAAATCTCGCCTTCCTGCGTCGCGTACGGAATAATGCACTGCTCGGTCCGCCGGAAGTCGTAATTAAAAAGATCCTGGAACCACATTCCCGCGACGAACAGGAAGTTCCAGCGATCCTGGCGCCGTTTCATCACGTCGTCGATCGAGCGGTCCGGGCCGACCTTGCCGTAGTTCCGGCCCGTCACGTTGTAATTCTTGTCGAACTTGCTCAGCAGGTCCATCATCTTGAAGTGCGTCGGCGCCTTGAACGGATCGTAGTTCTTCATCAGGCACAGCGCCATGCCAAACGCGGTCCAGAACTTGCTGCGCCCCGCATCGTTCACTTTGGCGATATCCTTCGCCAGCTGATCCCCATGCAGGAACGCCGTCACCGGCACGGCTTCCTTGGTTTCCTTGTCAATCATCACCGCCATGCCCGTCCCGCAGTTCGGGTGACAACCGCAACTTAGTTGGCCCCAGTCGTTGTTGGCGTCCTGGGCGTGCATGAGGTCGGCCCAGTCGCTGAAAGTTCCCATGAACGAAATCGGGAACCAGTCGCGGGCGGGCTCGCCCAGGCCGGTCTGATTCTTCACATCGTGGACGAGATGCGACAGCGTGTAGCGCTGCGCGATGCGGCGCTCGTCGGTGATGGCCTCGTCGCGGCCAGTAAAGCTGACCGGCTGGAAGCTCAGAAAACTGATCGTCTTCGGATTGTCGAGCGCGAACTTGACGATCTTCCCCACCTGCTCGTTGTTGATGCCGTTGATGATGGTGATGACGGGGACGATTTCGCATCCCGCCTTGTGCAGGTTTTCGATCGCCTTCAGTTTCACATCGAACAGATTGCCGACCATGCGATGCGCGTTGGCGGCGTTGCCGATGCCGTCAAACTGCAGGTAGGCATAGCGCATACCGGCCTCGACGGCCTGCTGCGCGAACTCGAAACTCTTGGCGAACTCGATGCCGTTGGTCGCCGCCTGCACGGAATTAAATCCGACTTTGCGCGCGTAGCGCACCGCATCCAGAAAGTACGGCGACAGCGTCGGCTCGCCGCCCGAGAACTGCACGCTCATCTGCCGCCGCGGCTTGATGGTGACGGCGTTATCCAGCATGGTCTTGATTTCTTCCCACGTCAGTTCATGCACGAACCCGACCTGGTTGGCGTCCATGAAGCAGGGATCGCACATCATGTTGCAGCGGTTGGTCAGGTCAATGGTGAGCACGGCGCCGCGGCCATACTTCACGGTGGATGAACCGTGATTGTGCAGTCCCTCGTCGTTGTGGGCGCGAATGTCGCGGCCGGGGAAGACGTCTTCCAGATGCTTCGAGAATTCGGTGTCCATCGACATCACGTCTTCGAAGCGACCGTGCTTGGGGCAGTCCTTCACCATCAGGATCTTGCCGTCGCGCTCGATGATCTGCGCCTTGACCTCGCCGACTTTTTCATTGAGCAGGATTTCGTGCGGCAGGTAGCCGTCGAGAATCTGCTGGCGAATTTCCGGGACACACTTGGGGCAGAGCGAGTCGGTCGTCCGCGGCCAGCCCAGCGGCGGCTTCGACTTCTCGTACGACTTGAGCAGCGGCTTGTCGCTCCACTTCGGCGTGGGCGACGGGTTGGGGCTGATGCGGTTCAGGCGGTCGAACACTACCCAAGTAGCCTTGGCGGCGGCGACGGCTGCTTTCTCTACATACTTAATCGGCTTGCGCATGATGACTGTCGGCTCCTAAGCTCTTTAGTGGACCGTGGCCACTAATCAGCGATCGGTGGCTAGTCTTGTCCCTCAAACTGCTTGTCTGCTCTGTTTCTGGCACTCGCTCCGGGTGAACCGAAATTCACCCAAAAAACTGTGGCTCTCCCTAGGAATGTCCTGGGTTCTAAGCCTGGGTTATTACACTTTTCCCTGGGTATTGAACTGAAGCTATCCTATTGGAACGGTGAGGAAAGGCGCATCAACATCCCAACGAACGGGGCAAAATTGGGGTTTAGCGGTTGCTTGCGGGGATTATACGGTGGTAAGTAATTGAAAGTAAAGGGGAGACAGACGCCAAAAGTCCCTGGCCGCCCTCACCCTTCGGAAAGACAAGCAGACCAAAAAGCGGCTGTTCCATGCGGCAAGAATCCCCCTGGGCAGTTTCTTGAGGGTTTGATTCATCTGTGAGAGTCAAGATTTGACGTTGCAGACCATTTTGTCGGATGGGAGCGCCCGGTCAGACAGACCCCTGGCCGGTGGTTTTGGGCGCGACCGGTGTTCTCGACAGCTATTCTTGGCGGCCAAACTGCGCGCAAAATTGACCGTGCGAAGGCAGTCGAACATGAGTTATCTTCTTCAGCTATGCTTTACGAAACAGCTATGGAAGACTACCGTGGCAGCAATCCTGCTTGTGAGCTGTTCTGGGCACGACCCGATCTAGGAGTACCCTGTCAGTCGTATGCACCGGCAGACGTAAGGCCAGCAGAGATGACTCGTCTGGTTGGTGCCAATCACGAGAATGTTTGGACGTCCGGTGCCTATGTCCGTGCCGCTGCGGAGCGGTTTGGAAGTCATATATGCCGTTGATCACAGTTCCGCCCCGCGCACGCCTCACTTTCCAGCACTCTCTTGGGCTTCTGCGCATTTGTGCCGTCGTGTTGTGCCTCTGCGGTGCTGTCTCCGCCCAGTTGCCCTTCATGAATGCCGGTCCGGATTCCGCTTTTGCGCAAATTGATTTCGCGCAACTCTACATGGGGACAACCAATCGCGAACAGCAGAAAAACGTCGAGCAGAAAGCGCAGAGGCAACATCTGGTTGATATCGGTCTTGTCTCAGCCCTCGACCTCGACGCCTCCAACAAGGCTGTCGAGGAGTACAACCAGGCCGTCACACTTCTGAAAACTCAGAATTCGAAGCAGGCCATCCTGCATCTGCAAAAGGCAATCGCGGCCTATCCGAAATTCGTTCTCGCTTACAACACCCTCGGGTTAGCCTACCTCGACCAGCAGGATCCACGCGCCCAGGATGCATTCGAAACCGCCGCCAAACTCGACCCCAAATTTCCCGGCACGTTCCTGAATCTCGGCACGCTGGCGTTATCGGCCAACGATTTCGCCAGCGCCGATGCCAACATCGAGAAAGCCGCGTCTCTCAATCCGAAAGACGCGAAGATTTTCGCCGCTTTGGCGTTTGCGCAAAACGGAGAGCACAAATATGCCGAGGCCCTGCAAACCATCGAGCGGGTGCACGCACTCGGTGATCGCGGCATGGCCAATGTGCACTACATTGGAGCTGCTGCAGCCATGTCGCTGCACGACTACGACACTATGCAGCGGGAGCTGAGCACGTTCTTGGCGGAGGACCCTACCAACCCCCTGGCTCCGGTCGCGCGCCAGAATCTCGACGCGCTCACGAAGCACAAGGCTCAGATGGCACTATCAGCAAAAGCAGCGAGCGTTCAGCAGGCATCGGCCGCCCCGAATGGCGGCGTGCAGACCTTCCCGAACACCGAGCGACTCAAGTCCCAGCTCAACGCAATGCAAGACGAACCCGAGACAGGTGCATGCGAAACCTGCACGGTGCCGCCCGA
>Ga0181533_1002644_pt1 | contig 20628 bp, 18 predicted proteins | sample PEATcosm2014_Bin_45_FD_119772 | JGI IMG/M metagenome (GOLD analysis project Ga0181533, IMG submission 119772) | Peatland microbial communities from MTU Mesocosm Facility, Houghton, MI, USA - PEATcosm2014_Bin11_60_metaG | ecosystem: Environmental > Terrestrial > Soil > Wetlands > Peat | place...
AGACATTCCTTTGGCGCGCGCTATGTCACCAAGAGCCTTGGCGATGAAGGCCGCATCGCCGTTAGCCTCTTCGAGGCTTGCTTCAAGATAAGCTGCCATTTCCTCCGGAGTTCGGAGATGCTCAGCGACATCGTAGCGACTGGTAGCGGTTTTTGGCATTTTCAACTCCTATATATTGCGGGCAAGGCGTAAGGCAACCTTGATATCAGCGGATTGACTACCTTTGTCACCACCAGCTAAAAGAATTATCAATTCGCTTCCGCGTTTTGTGAAGTACACCCGGTAACCGGGGCCGTAGTCTATCCGCATTTCCGAGACTGCTTAGCCGACCGGCTTGACGTCCCCTGGGTTTCCCGAGGCCAGACGCTCAATCCTGACCAAGACGCGAGCCTTTGCATGAACGTCACGAAGGTTATTGATCCATTTAGCAAACAGTTCGGTTTTGCGAATTTCTACCATAAGCATACTGTAGCCTAGTGGCTACACATTGTCAATTAGTAAGTTATCGTATTGGGTTGGCATGAGTAAATTGACTTGAATTTGTTGAGAAGATAACCATCGGCAAGACCCGTCGGGGGCCGTTTGCCAGTAGAGATCCCGTTTCGAGGAGGGGAAAAGTAAGGGTCAGTTCTCCATTATCCATTTTTTGAGAGAGAAATGTATATTCCAACATGCCCTTGGATGCTGGCGCGGCTTACATTGCCTCCCAGGTCAAGGGCAGTCCGTTAGACAGAACAACAAACCAAACAACAGGAGGTCGTCACGTTGATCCCGGAAAAACTGCTGGAAATTATGAAACAGGATGGGGTTGTTGCCATTGCGACATTGGGAGAGGATGGGCCGCATATGGTCAACACCTGGAATAGCTACATCAAAATATCTTCAGACGGACGATTGTTTATTCCTGCAGGTTACATGCATAAGACAGAGGCTAACATTGCCCTCAACCCCAATGTGCTGATTACGCTGGGAAGCAGCAAGGTTAAGGGCTTGCACGGAGCAGGTGCTGGTTTTCTGATCAAGGGAAAAGCAACCTTTATAACATCCGGACCTGATTTTGATTTCATGAAAGCAAAGTTCAGTTGGCTGCGAGCCACCTTGGCCGTTACCATCGATTCTGCTACTCAAACCTGGTGAAGGTGAGTGGTCAGTCTGGATGTTGCATCAGCGGCAAACCGTTATGTGTAAAAAGAAGATTGACATGAGTGACATTTGTGTACATAATTTAGGTCACAAATGGAGGAAACGAAAATGAGATTTTTAAGCGTACGCGACTTGAGGGGTAAATCCGCGGAAGTCTGGAAAGAACTCCCAAATGAACGGGAAATGATTATCACCAGCAATGGAAGACCCATTGCCATTCTTGCAGCTATTAGCGAGTCTACCCTTGAAGAGTCATTGGCGGCATTCCGCCAGGCGCGTGCAGTAGAGGCGGTGGCAACTCTACAGCGCCGATCTGCCGACCAGGGAACAGACAAAATCACAATGGATGAAATTGACGCCGAAATAAAAAATGTTCGCAAAAAGCGTGCTAAAGCACAATGAACATTGTTCTTGATACCAACGTACTTGTTGCCGGTCTTTTGTCTCCCTTCGGGCCATGCGGGCAAATAGTCCGCATGATTTCGTCCGGTGAACTGACTCTCTCCTTTGATGCCCGCATCCTGGCAGAATATGAAGAGGTTCTTGACCGGCCCAAGTTCAAGTTTGAAAAAGAGAAGGCTGCTGCATTACTTGATTATATCGAACATCGCGGAGTTATAGTCGCATCCTCTCCTCTCTCCCGACCTCTTCCGGATATTGATGACGAAACATTCCTGGAAGTAGCCATTGCTTCGCAGGCGATTTGTATAGTCACTGGAAATCAAATTCATTTTCCGCCTGAATTGTGCCAGGGAGTGAAGGTCTTTGCTCCAGCCGATTTTCTGGCATTCTACAGGCAGAACATAACACCTGCGTAAACACTGGCGCCACAAACACCGCAGCGCAAGTCACGGTTGGCCGTTGGGTCTATCAATAATACATAACTGAGCCTTAATGTTTTGTCCTTTATGCGACCGGACAATGGCCGGTCTCCTCTTCAAAGTAAACTCATAATTCTTTAAAGCGAAAAGAGAAGATCATGAGCGTGCAACAAATAATGACCAAGAAAATTGTCACGATTGAATTGGATGACTCGCTGGCAATGGTCAGGGAAATATTCGACAACCTGAAGTTTCATCATTTGCTCGTTGTCGAATCCAATAAACTTGTTGGCGTGGTTTCCGATCGGGACTTGCTCAAAGCGCTGAGCCCGAACCTCGGGAGCATATCGGCAACGTTAAAGGATGAGGCAACCCTTAACAAAAGGGTCCATCAGCTAATGACGCACAAGCTGGTTACGTTGCATCCGGACGCCGCAATAAGTGATGCCGTAAACCTGTTCAACACGCACAAAATCTCCTGTATCCCAGTTGTCGACAAAAAATTCAGGCCGCTCGGAATAGTCAGCTGGAGAGATATACTTAGAGCTTGTCCGTAAATAAGCATTCCAGGCTCGCATCCCGTCTTCACGTCATCTTTGACCGGCCCCCAATCGCAAAATCCTTGACGTAGCCCTGCTACGCCGGCGGTTTTGCTCAATCAGCCCGGCCAAATCTGGCATAAATCCGGGCGCGATCCCTCGTAACGTTATTTCAGGACAAGCTCTTAAGGCAGTGGCTGCGAATGACAACCCTTAATTATCTTTCCACCTGCGGTAGAGGGTGTTTCTGCTGATTCGCAACCTGCGCGCCGCCGCAGAGATATTTCCGCCACACTCCTCCACCGCTTTGCGGATTGCCATCATCTCCAGGCGGTCAAGGCTGACAGGCTCATGCGCAGCAGATCCGTTTGTTTCGTTATCCGGGGATTCATTTACCGGTAACTCGCTCTTCCGGCATTGCTCCAGAAAATCCTCTGGAAGATGTTCGACTGTAATTTCATCGTCGTGGCCTAAAAGCGCCACCGCCGTCCGCAGTACGTTGTGCATCTGCCGGATATTTCCCGGCCATGGGTGGTTTTCGAAGATTTCTACAACCTCCCGACTCAATCGGACATCCCCTTTGTAACAGCCCAGGCAGGCAATGATGCTGCGAGCGAGGGCGTGGCGGTCTTCCCTTTCCCTGAGCCGCGGCAGGGTGATGAGCAGCCCGTTAAGGCGATAATAGAGATCTTCCCTGAAACGTCCAGATGCGACTTCCTCCCGAATATTCCGGTTTGTGGCGCAGACCAGGGCAAAGTCCACCTGGTATGAATCCGTACCACCAAGAGGATAAACGGTGCGCTCCTGCAGCACCCGCAACAGCCGGGCCTGAAGTTGCTGTGGCATGTCGCCGATTTCGTCCAGAAACAGAGTCCCGCCATTTGCCTGCCTGATTTTACCCGTGTAGCCCTTGCGTTTGGCGCCTGTGAACGCGCCCTCCTGGTAGCCAAACAGTTCCGCCTCGATCAGTCCGTCGGGAAGCGCAGCGCAGTTTAGGGCCACGAACGGCCCTGCATATCGCGACCCGCTGTAGTGAAGCGCCATGGCGAATAATTCCTTGCCGGTTCCCGATTCTCCTTCGATCAATACCGGGATATCGTATCCCAGGATCTTGCGGGCCTTGGCTATGATCTTTTGCATGCCTGGGTCGCCCAATTCAAGCTCTTCCAATATCGGTTGCCGATTATCAAAGATATTTGAGGTTTGCGTCTTATGAAGCGTCTGTCCGGAAACATTGCTGCCTTTACCGGACGTTTTGGACGCCCCCGCTTTTGCCCGGCAAAACACGGTAAACCCGCTTCTGGTACGCAATTGCCGGATCGGTTGGAAAAAAGTACCAGGTTGTTCAAGAAGAATGTCGAGAGAGGCGTCAAAAAGGGTTGAAAAGGTTTGGGCCTGCGCCTGATAACGGTCAATGCCAAGGTTGAGAAGGGCACTACGGTTGGCTGCGATGAAGCAGCCATCATGGGAGAAGACGGCGATACCCTCATAGAGGGTGCCGATGAATTCGGGACGAACGTGAAATCGCAGGACAACTTCCTGCTCGAAACCGGACGAAAACATCTGGTTTTCGATCTGCTGGGCAGAGATCCGCACCAGTGCCATGGTGTGCTGCTGCTGGGCGCGGCCGTCGCCTGATACGTCAAGAATACCCATGACCCTGCCGAGTGGGTCGAGAATCGGTGAAGCTGAACAGGTCAGAAAGCGGTTTGCTGCAACGAAATGTTCGACATTATGTACCACAATAGGGGTCTGCATAGTGAGGGAGGTCCCTATGGCGTTGGTCCCGCGTGTTTCTTCCGACCATATCCCTCCGGGTTGAAGCGCAACTTTTCGAGCTCTGCCGATAAAATCGGGATCGCCGACCGAATGGAGGACTACTCCGGTCGCATCGGCGAGAAGCACCATGCTGGATGTATGAATGATCTGCTCGTAAAGGTTTTCAATGACTGGCAGGGAGTGCATCAACAGATCGCCGTTCTTCTCCCTTATGGCGGCAAGCTCCTCTCCGGAAAGGGCCGGGACATTTTTGGATTTGCTTTCTGCGGTAACGCCGTTGGCAACCGACCGTTGCCAGGAGTAAACGATGGCCTCGGGCACAAGACCGGGAGTGACCGTGCCGTGTGAGAAAAATTCAACCCTTGCCCGGTTTATCTTCACCATGCTGACCAGGGGAAACCTGTCCAATATATCCTCCAAAAAGTGTTATATCGGAACATAACAAAATTAATTGCCTGAATCAATGTTTAATGCACGTAAAGGGGTATGAACTGCGTTGGAATTAGTTAATCTTGTTGCATTCTGGCGCAATTCGAACAGGAGAACGTTAATTAATGCAACAGTAATCACTATTCTCTTGATCATTTTCTGAACATGGATATTATGGTCCCCACCAAGCAAACCTTCCCATTAACATTCCAAAATTTAAGTTAACTTACTTAAATAAGCTAATATTTCATAAATGGCCGGGCCTTAAAATGCTCACTGGGTTGTGTGTTGCCGACATTTCGAGAACGCTGTTTTGTTATTGGCACATTCCGTGCTCAATACGTGGCACAACTGCTTGTTAAAGAAAGGAATGCATTGCGAGGAAAGCTTTCCATGAACCGGCAGCTACGGATAATTTATGGCGCAGGCAACAAGGGAAGGATGCTTCTGAGGTTGCTGGAGAATGGTGAGCAGGATAGCGGGGTTCACTGTATTATAGACAGTGACTCTGAAAAATGGGGAAGTTTTATCGAGGGTTGTGCGGTACGGGAGCCCGAGTATCTCCGTACTCTTCCTGTTCATTCGTTTATTGTGCACGTTACCGTTGGGACCGGATATCACGAAGTACGCGACAAGCTGATCAGCTACGGACTGACCGAGTATGTGGACTTTGTGGATGCCTGCATCATCCCTGCTTCCCTTGCCGACATGAACGAGGAATACCGGATGATACGGGAGCAGGTCCGGGATTACACGCTCCTGAGCGATGAACGTTTGCAGGTGCTTCACCAGTTTGGTCGCGCAACGGCCCATCTCCCCGGAGATGCCGCCGAAGTCGGCGTATACCGTGGCGGGACCGCATATCTTCTGGCCACCCTCTTTTCGGACGAGAACAAAAGGCTGCGCCTCTTCGACACGTTCAGCGGAATACCGGCTCTGGTCGACAGAGTTGATATCCACCGGGAGGGGGATTTCTCCGATGTGAATATCTCCGCCGTGGCGCAATATTTGAGTGAGTTCGACAACATAGTCTTCCATCCCGGTATCTTTCCCGATTCGGTGACGCCGGAGGCGGATGCTGGCCGCTACTGTTTCGTTCATGTGGATGCAGACATCTACAGGTCGGTCCTCGACTCCTGTGGCTTCTTCCATCCCCGGCTGGCGCAGGGTGGCATGATACTATTCGACGATTATGGATTCGCCTCGTGTCCGGGAGTGAGAAAAGCAGTGGACGAATTCTTCGCCGATAAACTGCACAAGCCGGTCTACCTGCCGACAGGACAGGCGCTGGTGATCAACAGCTAGCAGCTTGCCGCGGCCTAGTTGCTGGACAAAGAGGGAGAGATTGAAATGAAGGTCTGTTTTCCAATAATAACCGGTGAAGGGCTTGACAGCACGATTTACGGCCATTTTGCCTCTGCCCCATGGTTTCTGATAGTTGAAACCGGGAGCAAGCAGAGTTACATTATTGCCAACTGTGACGAGAATAACCTCTATGGAGGGTGCAATCCGTTCATGGCGCTACGGGACCGGAGGCTTGACGGCATCGTGGTGGGAGGGATCGGCGACGACGCACTCAGGACGATGAATATGTGCGGATTCCGGGTCTACCAGGCGAAGTCGGCTTCGGTGCGGGAGAATATGAAGCTGTTTGAGCGGCATGCCCTCACCGAAGTTGAGCTGCAGAATAGCCATCTGGAGGGGAGCTGCACGGACCGGGAAGGCGAACGAACGTGCGGCCACTGTCACGGCTAGCCGTCGGTCGCCAACAGCTTTAAGATAATTGTAAAACGGGTGTTTTGCCCGAATATATTTATATTAATGGAGGATAGGGTATGGGACTGGTTAAAAAGGTATTAGAGGTGAATGGTATTGAGCGGACGCTGATAGTTGATCAGGAAGCTGCCTTGTCCGATGTGCTGCGCAGGCAACTCCATCTGACCGGGACAAAGGTAGGTTGTGGAAACGGACAGTGCGGCGCATGCAATGTGATTCTGAACGGCAAACTGGTTCGCTCCTGCGTCTTGAAGATGAAACGGGTTGACAACTGGTCCAAGGTCACCACCATCGAAGGGATCGGAACTCCGCTCAATCTCCATCCGCTGCAGAAGGCGTTCATCTTCCACCACGCCATCCAGTGCGGATTCTGCACCCCCGGCTTTATTGTCTCCGCCAAGGCCCTCCTTGACAGCAATCTCAGCCCGACCCGGGAAGACGTGCGGGACTGGTTCCAGAAATACCGCAACGCCTGCCGCTGCACCGGCTACAGCATGATAGTCGATGCAGTCATGGATGCGGCCAAGGTGCTCCGCGGGGAGATAACCGACGCGGCCATCGAGTACAAGCCGCCTGCAGACGGCCGGGTATACGGCACTCGTATCCCGCGCCCCACATTCGTTGCCAAGGTCTGCGGTCTGTGGGATTTCGGCGAAGACATGGGGACCCAGCTCCCTGAAAACGCCTTGCAGTGCGCTCTCGTCCAGCCCGAAGTCTCCCACGCCATTATTAAGGGGATCGACACTTCCGAAGCCGAGAAGATGCCCGGCGTTTTCAAGGTCGTTACCCACAAGGACATCAAGGGGAGAAACCGCATAACCGGTCTGATCACTTTCCCGACCAACAAGGGTGACGGCTGGGACCGTCCTATTCTCAACGACGACAAGATCTACCAGTATGGCGACGTTGTCGCCATCGTCTGCGCCGACACCAGAGAAAACGCCAAGGCCGCGGCGAAGATGGTCAAGGTTGATCTGGAAGTGCTGCCGGCGTATATGAACGCCCCGGCAGCCATGGCCGAGGACGCCATCGAGATCCATCCGGGGACGCCCAATGTCTACTTCGAAACCTACCTCAATAAAGGCGAGGATGTTAAACCGATCATTGAGAAGGCTGCGCATGTCGTCGAAGGGGAATACTACTTGCAGCGTCAGCCCCACATGCCGATTGAGCCCGATGTGGGATTCGCCTATATCGATGATCAAGGGAGGACGGTTGTTCACTCCAAATCTATCGCCGTTCACCTCCATCTATACATGATCGCTCCCGGCCTCGGTCTTGAACCGGACCAGTTGGTCATCGTTCAGAACCCAACCGGCGCCACTTTCGGCTACAAGTTCAGCCCGACCATGGAAGCGCTGGTAGGCGCGGCGGCCATGGCAACCGGCCGCCCCTGCTTCCTCGGCTATGACTGGTATCAGCAGCAGACCTACACCGGCAAACGTTCGCCGTTCTGGCTCAAAGGACGCCTTGCCTGCGACGAGGAAGGCAACATGCTTGCCCTGGAGGCTGACTGGTCTTGCGACCACGGGCCTTACTCCGAATTTGGCGATCTGGTCACCCTGCGCGGCACCCAGTTCATCGGCGCGGGGTACGATCTGAAGAACATCCGCGGTGTCGGCCGCACAGTCTGCACCAACCATGGCTGGGGCTCCGCTTTCCGCGCCTACGGTTCGCCCCAGAGCTTCATGCTGTCGGAATCGCTGGTGGATGAATTGGCCAAGAAGGCGGGTTTCGACCCGTTTGAATTCCGCTTCAAAAATATCTACCGTCCCGGCGCCACCACCCCCACCGGCCAGACGCCGGAAGTCTTCTGCTTCGAGGAGATGTTCAATCTCATGCGGCCAAAATACTTTGAGGCACTGGCCAAGGCCAAGCTCGAATCAACCGATACGGTAAAACGTGGCGTCGGCGTCTCCCTCGGCATCTACGGCTGCGGCCTCGACGGCCCCGACTCCTCCGGCGCGTGGGCCGAACTGCTCCCCAATGGCGACGTGATGGTCGGCAACGCCTGGCAAGACCATGGCCAGGGCTCTGATGCAGGGACAGTGGCGTTTGCCCATGAAACGCTCCGCCCCCTCAACCTGAAACCTTCGCAGATCAAGCTCTGCCTGAACGACACCAGCCTCTGCCCGAACAGCGGCCCTTCCGGCGGCAGCCGTCAGAATCTGGTAACCGGCAATTCCATAAAGGCGGCATGCACACTGCTGCTCAATGCCATGAAAAAAGGGGATGGCAGCTATCGTACCTACGATGAAATGGTAAATGAGAAGCTCCCGACCAAATACGAGGGGAGCTGGACAACTCCCTGTACCCATCAGGACGAGAATGGCCAGGGGAGCCCTTTCTGCGTTTATATGTATGCCCTCTTCATGTCCGAGGTGGCGGTGGACATCACCACCGGCAAGACCAAGGTTGTCAAGATGACATACGTTGGCGACAACGGCACCATAACGAACCGCGGCACCGTCGACGGCCAGGTGTACGGCGGGCTTGTCCAGGGGGTCGGTCTGGCGCTCACCGAGGACTTCGAAGACCTGAAGAAGCACACCACCCTGATTGGTTCCGGCTTCCCGTTCATCAAGGACGTACCCGACAACATGGAGCTGATCTACGTCGAAACTCCGCGTAAGGACGGCGCATTCGGTCAGGCCGGCGTCGGCGAGGGTCCGTTGACATCACCCCACGTATCCATCCTCAACGCAATCGAAAATGCCTGCGGCGTCCGCATCAGGTCGATCCCTGCCTATCCGGGCAAGGTGCTCAAAGGGCTCAAGTCGGAGAAGAAGGCATATGACGTGGCCGACGCACTAGCTGACGGCTATATGTCTCAGGGAGGGATCGAGACATTGAAAAAATAGGCAAATCCACTGCGGGGCCGGTCTGCGTTGTTGCAGCGCGCTCGAACGCTCAACGTACTTGGATGTACGCCTCGCGTCCTCGCTTGCTTGCGTCTTGCATCCCGGCCTCCTCGTAACGTTTTGCTAAAGGCTCAGGTTTTGTTAGAGTAATTGGGGCGAACGCGGCCGCTTGCCGCGTTCGCCTTTAAGGTATATATATAGGTCATGGAAAAGAGCGAGCTGCAGGAATGGGAATATAAATGCATCCAGGAAGAGCCGCCGCAATGCACGGCAGGCTGTCCCATTCATGTCGATGCCCGGCTATTCGTCAGGCAGGTCGGTCTGGGGGCATTGGACGAAGCGTTCAAGACCCTCAGCAAGACCATGCCCTTTCCAAAGATAGTGGGCCGGATCTGTGACCATCCGTGCGAACCTCTCTGCAAGCGGAGTGATGCCGGCGAGCCGATCTCCATCGGGGCTTTGGAACGGGCCTGTATCGAAACCACGCGGGAGAAAGTAAAGGGGGTGATGCTCCCCCGGAAAAAACTGCGGGTCGCTGTCATCGGCAGTGGGCTCAGCAGCCTGACTGTTGCCTGGGACCTGCTCCGTAAGGGATATCTGATAACCTTATTTGAACCGGAGGAAAGACTGGGCGGCTCTCTCTGGGAGTACCCGGAAACCATCCTCCCCCCGCATGTTATAACAGAGGAACTCTCACTTCTGGAGAGTCTCGGTGCTGTTATCACGCTCTCCGCCGAGGTTGGCCGGGATGACTTCATTACCGGCATCCATGGGGAATTTGACGCCGTTTATGTCGGCCTCGATACCCCCGGATTGAATCTTCATGCGTTGGCCCAGGACGGGGAGGGAATGACATGGGTTGAACCGCTCACCCTGGCCACCAGCCTGAAGGGCTTGTTTGCCGGCGGTGAGCGCCGGAAGGACGGCCTGTTGTCGCCGATCAGCGAAGTGTTTGCGGGTCGGCGCGCGGCAACCTCCATTGACCGGTATGCGATGAACGTCTCCATGGATAGCGGCCGGGACCATGAAGGACCTTTTGCCACCCGTCTCTACACCAATATCGAGGGGATTGAACCCCTCCCGCATGTTGTGCCCGGCGATCAGGTCCACGGTTATTCCGCCGATGAGGCTGTTCGGGAGGCGGGGCGTTGCATCCAGTGCGAGTGCATGGAGTGTGTCAAGGTCTGTCTCTACCTGGACCGCTACAAGGGATACCCGAAAAAATACGCCCGGCAGGTCTTCAACAATGAGAAGGTGATTTTCGGCTCGGCCCGCACCAAAAACCAGTTCGTCAATTCCTGCAGCACCTGCGGTCTCTGCGAGACCGTCTGCCCGAATGATTTCTTCATGGGAGACCTCTGCCTGCAGGCGCGCCGCACCATGGTAGAGAATAATTTCATGCCCCTCTCCTTTCATGAGTTCGCACTCCAAGACATGGCCCACAGCAACGGTGAACGCTTCGATCTCTGCCGGCACGAGCCGGGACTGGAAGAAAGCGCCTGGCTCTATTTCCCGAGTTGCCAACTCTGCGCCACCTCCCCCGGTGAGGTGCCAGCTTCTTACCGTTATCTCCGGGAAAGGCTTGCCGGGGGTGTCGGCATCATGCTCCGCTGCTGCGGAGCCCCTGCCTTCTGGGCCGGGCGGGACGACCTTTTCCGGGAGGCGTTGGAGGCTGTCCGCCGGGAATGGGAACGGATGGGGAGGCCAAGGGTCATAACCGCCTGCTCCACCTGCCGAAGTATCTTCCAAGATCACTTCCCCGAGATGGAAACTCGAACCCTTTGGAAGACCCTGGAGGAGATCGGGCTTCCCAACGGGAAAGTGTCCCCGGCATTAAGCGGGGAAGGCAGAACCGTTGCCGTTGCCGACCCCTGTATAACCCGTCACGACCGGGAGACGCAGCAGAGCGTGCGGAGGATTGCGAAGTCGCTTGGCTTCGCCATAGAAGATCTCCCCTTGAGTGGCGAGAAGCCGGAATGCTGCGGCTACGGCGGGCTCATGTACAACGCCGACCCCCGCCTTGCCAGGGAACTGATCACCCATCGGACAACAAAGATGGAGCAGCCCGACACGGCCTATTACCGCACAACGGTGAGCGATCATGACTATCTGGCGTACTGCGCCATGTGCCGGGACAATCTGGCAGCTGCCGGGAAGAGGACAACCCACCTCATTGAACTCCTCTTCCCCAATGTTGACGGAGCGGACCCGGCGGGCCGGGGGTGGATATCGTGGTCCGAACGGAGGCGGAACCGTGCGATGGTGAAGGATGCCATCCTCACGGAACTGTGTGAAAAGGGGGGATCATCCTTGGAAGAGTATGAAAATATAGTACTGGAGATGTCGGAGGAGGTTCGGAGAAGGATCGACGACCGGAGGATACTGGAGGATGACATCCGCAAGGTCATCAACCATGCCGAACAGAGCGGGAAACGGCTGCAAAACGCCGGGACCGGCCATTTCCTGGCTTATCTGCAGTCGGAGAACGTGACCTTCTGGGTTGAGTACTCTCCGGCCGATAACGGTTTTTCTGTCCATAACGCTTACTGCCATCGCATGAATATAGTGGGGGTAAAGCAATGAGCAATCAGCCTGAAGAGCTGCCGGTCTGGAGCTGCGCCTCCTGTGGAAAGCCGCTGGAAGTGGTGAAGGTGGCCTTTACCTATATGAAGGGGAACTTCGAGGTTCCCCTTCAAGCCTGTCCAGCCTGCGGTCTCGTGATGATACCGGAGGAACTGGCGATGGGGAAGATGGCGGAGGCGGAGAGGATACTCGAAGACAAATGAGCGCCCTATGCAAAACTACTGCGGGACCGGTCTGCGTTGTTGCCGCTCGCTCGAAAGCTCAACGTACTCGCGTGTACGCCTCGCTTCCTTGCTCGCTTGCGCCGTGCATCCCAGTCTTCTCATAACGTTTTGCAAGGGGCTCAAGAGATTACGGTTTCGTAAAAAGTCCATCTGCTGTGTTGCGCCGCGCCATCTTTCACTGCGACGTAGCGCTGCTACGCCTCGTTCGAATGGCGCTGCGCGCCTTGCATCTGGAGCTTTTTACTGTGCCGTCTCATGTTTACGGGAAGCAAGAGCGATGCAAGAAATACAGCGATCACCTTACGAATCAGAAATTTTGCGCGCAGTGACCGGCCCGGCAATCCGGCCGGGAGGGGTTGAGTTGACCGGCCGGGCGATGGAATTCTGTCAATTTCCCCTCCGATCCCGGTTGCTGGATGTTGGGTGTAGCTCCGGCGTGACCGTCGAGTATCTGAGGAATCACTATCAACTGGATGCTTTCGGGGTGGATGTCTCAACGCGACTGTTGGGAGAGGGGAAGGTCCGCGACGCAACATTACCCTTGGCGCACGCCAGTGGGGAGCATCTCCCCTTCGGAAATGGACCCCTGGACGGCATCATCTGCGAGTGCGTCCTTTCACTGCTGCCTGACCCTGGCCTGGCTTTACGGGAGTTCAACAGGGTATTGGGTCAGAACGGGAAGTTGATCCTGAGCGATATATACTTACGAAGGGCGTGGAGCGGGGTGCAGGGAGCGGGGGAAGAAGAAAACCTTCCTGAAAGGCTGATGGATGATTGCCTGAAAAGGGCCCTCTCGGCCTGCTCGGTGAAGAAGTTGCTCGGTGAAGCGGGCTTTGCCTTAATGTTATGGGAAGACCATACTCCGCTTCTAAAGGAGCTGGCGGCACGGCTGGTCCTTGCCCACGGCTCCATGGATGCGTTGTGGGGGGGGATGAAAGACGGTGGGTGTTCCGGGATGGGCAATTCAGCGATAGCTGCTTTGAAGCCGGGCTATTATCTACTGGTGGCCCGGAAGGAATTTTAAAGGAGTAGGCGAAAATGGACCAAACCTTGCTGCGGATGATGGAGCTTGACTATAATGGGTATTACTGCAGCCAGATTCTGCTGATCCTGGCGCTGGAGGCACAAGGGAAGAGTGATCCCGACCTGGTCAGGTCGATGGGGGGGCTGGCCCACGGCTCCGGCTTTGATGGCGGAATCTGCGGAACCCTTACCGGCGCCTCCTGTCTCATCGGCCTCTATGCGGGGAAAGGGACCGATGATGAACACGAGGACGAGAATCTCAAGCATATGCTGAAGGACCTTGGGGATTGGTTCGAGCTGACCTTCGGGAGACGGTATGGCGACGTCACCTGCGAGGCTATAGTGGGAGACCGAACCGAGATGCGGCAGCGTTGCGCGGCCGTTGTCGAGGAAACCTACGCCAAGGTAGTGGAGCTGTTGACTGCAGGCGGCTACGATATAACAGTTGGCAGATAGGAAGGTGCGGAAATGTTGAGGGAGATCGACGGAGCGGTAACGGCAAGCCTCTGCCCCCGTTGCCTGGCACGGATCCCCGCGGAGCGGTGGCCGGAAGGGGACGAGGTCGTCCTCGTCAAACGCTGTACGGATCATGGGGAATTCCGCACCGTCATCTGGCGAGGGGAGCCCTCGATCTCCGGCTGGTCGCGCCCCAAGGCTGTGGTGCGTGCTCCTTCCCCCCACCAGGGTAAGGGCCGGGGCTGTCCCTTTGACTGCGGCATCTGCTCAGAACACCGCCAGCAGTCCTGCACGGTCCTTATCGAGGTAACCTCCCGCTGCAACCTCTCCTGCCCGTTCTGTTTCGCCGACAGCGGAACCGTGAGCATATCCGACCCCTCCCTCGACGACCTTGCGGCGCGCTTCCGCACAGCGCTGGAGAAGAGCGGTCCGCACAACATCGTTCAGCTCTCCGGTGGCGAACCGACCATGCGGGACGACTTGACGGAGATCATTGCCGTGGGGCGCGATATCGGCTTTCCCTTTATTCAGCTCAACACCAACGGCGTTCGCCTTGCAGAGGATGCGGCCTACGCGGCTGAGCTCATGCAAGCAGGGCTCTTTTCGGTTTTTCTGCAGTTTGACGGGACCGACGACTGCGTGTACCGGGCGATTCGCGGCAGGGCACTGCTGGAGCAGAAGCTGCGCGCCATTGAGCACTGCGCTGCTGCCGGCCTGGGGATCGTTCTGGTGCCGACCATTGTCAAGGATGTCAATACGGACACTATCGGCGCCATTTTGAAACTGGCTCTGGAGTATGCGCCGGCAGTGCGGGGGGTGCATTTCCAGCCGGCCGCTTATTTCGGCCGCCATCCCGAACCGCCCGCGGCGAAAGAGCGTTTCACCCTGCCTGACCTGATGCGGGCCATCGAGCAGCAGACCGACGGTCTCATCAGAGCCGATCAATTCATTCCTCCGGGCTGTGAGCATCCGCTCTGCTCGTTCCATGGCAATTTCCTGCGTCAGAGCGACGGGTCGCTCAAGCCGCTCAGCAAACAGGCAGTCGATTGCTGTTGTGGCAATGAGCAGGAGAACGTGGGTACCGGCAAGGCGGTTTCCTATGTCGTCAACCAGTGGGCCGCGCCAAAACCAGTATCCTATTGCGCCACAAAGGAAAGCCTGGATGCCTTTCTGGAGAACCACCGTTCCAATACCTTCGCCGTCTCGGCCATGGCATTCCAGGACGTGTGGAGCCTTGACCTGGAGCGGGTACAGGAGTGCTGCATCCATGTGGCGGCCCCGGATGGGAGGATGATACCGTTCTGCCTCTACAATCTCACCTCCGCCGAGGGAATCCCGCTCTACCGGAGCAGGAGATGATGCCGTTAACTCCGCTGGAACCATGGATAAAGAGCAAAATAGGCATGTCGACGACGGAGCCGTTGACCCGTCCCATCCTTGAGGAGCGTCAGCTACGGAGGCTGAGGGAGACTATCGTGCATGCCCGGCGTCATAGTCCCTTCTACCGGCAACAGCTGGAAGATTGCGGCGACCCCGCCTCTCTGGCGGATCTGGCCCGGTTCCCTTTTACATTCCCGGCGGACATTCAGGAAGACAACCTTCGCTTCCTATGCGTCTCCCGGGGGGAGGTCGAAAGAGTGATTACCCTCCCCAGTTCGGGCACCACGGCGCTGTCCAAACGGATACACTTTACCTCGGATGATCTGGAACTGACCGTCGATTTCTTCCAGTACGGCATGTCCACGCTTGTGGAACCTGGTGACAGGGTGCTCATCCTCATGCCGGGGGAGCTTCCCGGCAGTGTCGGCGACCTTCTAGTCAAGGGTCTGGCGCGCATGGATATTGAGGGGATAGTGCGCTGGCCGGTCGGCGACGCCGAAGAGGTCTTAGCCGGGATCGCGGCGCGGCGGATCAGCTCCCTCGTTGGTCTTCCCGGGCAGGTGCTCGCCCTGGTCAGGCACCCGGCGGCAATCATGCTTCCGCCGGGCCGGATCAGGAGCATCCTGCTGAGCGCCGACTATGTGCCAGATGCCGTTGTCCGTGAAATCGGCCGGGTCTGGGGATGTCCGGTCTTCAACCACTACGGGATGACGGAAATGGGACTGGGGGGCGGGGTAGATTGCCGGTCATTGTCAGGTTATCACCTGAGGGAGGCGGATCTTTATTTTGAAATCGTCGATCCAGTCGATGGAACCCCCCTTCCGGAAGGTGAAAGCGGGGAGGTGGTCTTTACTACTCTGACTCGCCGCGGCATGCCGCTGATTCGTTATCGGACCGGCGACCTGGCTGCTTTTCTTCCTGGGCCATGCCCCTGCGGCTCGGTGCTGCGGCGTCTCGGCCATGTGCGGGGGCGTTTGAGCGGAAGGGCCGGTATAAGTGACGGTTTATGGCTCGACTGTGCCGATCTTGACGATGCGCTCTATCCCATCCCCGGCCTTATCAATTACCAGGCGGAAGTGCTGGAGATAAAAGGGCGAGATACCCTAGCGCTGACCCTGTACATGTTGGATACTGCCGAAGAAGCCGCGGAGCAGGCAGTGCGCACGGCACTGGAGCAGGTTCCGGAGCTGCGCGCGGCACTATCGTCGGGGAATATTGGTCTTAATATTGTCCTGCTCAGATCCGAAAAACAGCCCAACACGGGCGTTACAAAAAAAACGATACTCGATCTAAGAAGAGGAAGGAAACCATGATTAAACTTCTGCAAAGCATTTGCCATATCCTGGAAGAGGGAGAAGACCTAGTTCTGGCGACCGTCATCGGTCACAGCGGTTCCACACCCAGGTCAGTCGGGACACAAATGGTCGTCCGTCCGGACGGCGCCATTATCGGCACCATCGGCGGCGGTCTCATAGAGTTCCATGCGCAGAAACTTGCCCGCGAGGTATTCAAAACCGGCAAGGCTTTGACTGAAACGGTCGAATTTACCGGAGCGGACGCCGCCGCCACGGACCAGATGATCTGCGGAGGTCGCATGGAGATACTTCTCGAGCTGATCATCGCTGATCCGGAGAACCTTAAGGAACTTAAGGATTTGATCGTCGCCCTGCAGAAGGGACACAAGGGCTTTCTGATCAAGGCCCTCGATACGCGCGGTGAAGGAGTGCGGCGGATGGAATGGTGTCTGGTGCATAACGACAGCGTGACGCTCGGGACCTTCCCCTGTCCCGTCTCCCTGATCACCGGCTTGACCGGCGAAATTGCCAAAGCAAAGCAGCCATTGGCAGTTACTGTCGAAGATAAGCGATTCTTTGTGGAACCGACGGTTCTTCCCGGCACCGTCTTCCTCTTCGGGGCGGGCCATGTCTCCCGGCCGGTGGCCGAACTGGCGAGCATTGTCGATTTCCAGACTGTGGTGCTGGACGACCGGGCCGAATTTTCCAACGTCGAGCGGTTCCCCAGGGCGGATCAGATAAAGGTAATCCCCTCGTTCCACCAAGCCTTTGAAGGACTGGAAATAGGTCGGGACAGTTACGTGGTGATCCTGACTAGGGGACACCTCCATGACAAGACAGTCCTGGAGCAGGCGCTGAAGAGAAACGCCGGCTACATAGGCATGATCGGCAGCAGACGAAAGCGTGACCTGATATACCAGGAGCTGTTGACCAAAGGCTTCAGCCAAGCGGACTTGGGGCGGGTACATGCCCCCATTGGTCTTGCCATAGGCGCCGAGACCCCGGAGGAGATCGCGGTCAGTATCGTGGCTGAACTTATCCAGGTCCGGGCCGGCAGGGGAGAATGATGACCGGTAATGTTGCCGCCATCATCCTGGCGGCAGGCCTCTCCGAGAGGATGGGAGAATTCAAGCCGCTCTTACCCCTTGGCGGGGTAACGATCATGGAGAGAGTTGTCACACTTTTTCAAAGCGCCGGGATAGAGAATATTAGGGTCGTAATCGGCCATCGGGGTGCGGAGTTGGAACCTCTGCTGGAGCAGTTAGGCGCCTGTGCAGTGGCAAACCCGCGCTACCGGGAGGGGATGTTTTCCTCAGTTGTGGCCGGGGTTGCCACCATCGATGCCGAGGTGGACTATTTTTTAGTTCTACCCGTGGACGTGCCGCTGGTAAGAGTAGCGACCCTCCGACGACTACTTGAACTCTGCCGGCAGGAACATGCGGACATCATTTATCCCCGTTTCATGGGGGAACGGGGACACCCGCCGCTTATCGCCGGTAGCCATGCCCGGGAGATTGCCGCCTGGCAGGGTGAGGGTGGGCTCAAGGCCGCCCTTGGCCAATGGGAATCGGCGGCTCTGGATGTGGATGTCGCGGATGAGAATATCCTGCTGGATATGGATACGCCCGGCGATTACAAGCTCTTGCGGGAAAAGGTTGAAAGGATGGAGATCCCCACGCCGGAGGAGTGCCGGGCGCTCATGGAGAATGTTTTATGCGTTTCAGAGCAGATTGTTCGCCATGGCCGGACAGTGGCGCAGGTGGCAACAAGCTTGGGGCTGGAACTTAACCGGGCGGGGTGTTGCCTGGACATCCCTCTCCTTGAGGCGGCCGCACTGCTGCACGACCTGGCCAAAGGGGAACCGGACCATGCCCGCGCAGGGGCGCGGATATTGCGTGATCTAGGGTTTGGAGCAATCGCCGAACCGGTTGCTACCCATATTGATATAACTTTAAATGAAGAGAAAACAATCGGTGTCGGCGAGTTGCTTTACCTGGCCGACAAACTTGTGCAGGGAGAGCGTATGTTACCTCTGGAAGAGCGTTTTCGAAATAAGATGGAACGATGTGCCGGTGACCCTGCTGTCCAAAGTATCATTAACGGCCGGCTGCAGAGCGCGCTGGAGATCCGGAAGCGGGTTGGAACCAGACTGGGACGCACCGTCGAAGAGGTCTTGACACATGAGCGATAATCAAGAGATCATCCGCACCATATATCTGATGCGGCATGGCGATTCAAGCCAGGATAACGTCAGGCGCTACATCGGCCAGTCAGACCTTCCCCTCAATCCTGTTGGAGTGGCGCAGGCATCCTTTTGGCAACGGGAACTCGCCAAAATTCCCTTGGTACGGATATTCTGCAGCGATCTCTCCCGTTCTCTTGAAACCGCACGGATCATCGCGAAAGGGAGGAACGAACCTGTCCACCCCCTGCACAAATTTAGGGAAATCAATCTTGGAGCATGGGACGGACTGTCGTTCGATGATGTACAGCAGCTTTACCCTAAAGAATTCGAAAGACGCGGCGCCGACATAGCCACATATCGGACTCCGGGAGGGGAATGTTTCGCCGATCTCGCTGCCCGCGTGGTGCCGCTGTTCATGGAGATAGTGCGCGGGTCGTCCGGCGATCTCCTGATAGTCGGCCATTCGGGGGTAAATCTGGTTATCATCTGTCATATCCTCGGTATGCCGCTGGACAATCTCTTTCGCATCCGTCAGGATTACGGCTGCCTGAATCTTATCGATTTCTGCAAAAACGGCATACGCCTGCGGAAAATGAACATGGCAAGCCTGGACAATTCTTCCCTTGCCTCCTCCGGTCGCTCCGCCAAATAAAATTCCTCGCCAATATATTCAGGTTATTTATTTAAATAAGTTTCCGATCTGATTGATGTATTTCTGCCGCATCCTTTTTTGCGGATTTCCTGGCAATCATTTGTTGCAATTTTGTTTAGACATGTGTTATATAGTCAGTTACATAACGTAACATTGGAAATTACCAATTAATTAAGGGAGGAGTGTATGAAGAGAGTCATTATTTTTGTGGGCATTTTTGCCTGGGCCTTTTGCGCCATGACCGCCGGCGCCAAGAGCCTAGAGGATGTGCTCAAGGAAAAAGGGGTGATTACGGAAGAGGACTACAAGGAAGTAACCAAGAGCAAGCCGTTTAACTACACACCTGGACAAGGGTACACACTGATGTCGGACGACGAGAATTACAAGCTGATCATCGGTGCACAGCTTCAGGTCCAATACGCCTTCCTTGACGCCGACACCAATGCGAACGGCCCCAGCGCCAGCACCACCACTTCTGATTACAGTAAGTTCAGTCTCCGTCGTGCCAAGCTGCTTCTGAGCGGCAATGCCTATACCAAGGACCTGACCTACAGGATGATCATCAACTTCGCCAATCTCCAGAACAATGCCGTCGCATCCAATTACGGCGGCATGCTGGAAGAGACCTACCTGCAATACCGGATCATAGACGAGGCCCAGCTCCGCTTCGGCCAGGACAAGGTCCAGTTCGGCCGCGGCTTCATCACCTCCACGACAGCACTGCAGTTTGTGGATGTTTCCAATATCACCAACGCCTTCGTGCCGGGGTATGACACCGGTCTATCGCTCAACGGCGACATCCTCAAGGGCCTGATCAGATACACCGTCGGCGTTTACGGCGGTGTCGGCCAGGACACCTTCCGCACCAGCAATGACAACGCCTTTTCCGCCAGGGTAGTGTTTAACCCCCTGGGTAACATGAAATACTCCGAGTCGGACGTCGAGTACAGCGACAAGCCGCTTGTCTCCGTTGCCGGCAGCTACTTCAAGGACACCCTGAAGAAGACCGCAGTTACGCCGGCGGTCCCAGGTTCACTGGAATCCAACAACTCCAATTTCGACAAACCGACTACATTAGGTACGGCAACCCCCGGCGGCTGGTTTTCTCTTGGTCAGACAGCCGTGGGCGCCGCTCAATTCACGACAAACGAACACGTATACTTTGATATGTTCGGAGCCGACGCCGCCTTCAAATGGAAAGGGTTCTCTTTCCAGGGCGAATACTTCCTGGCCATGGCCAACGGAGAGGTAAGCCATCGTGAACAGATCGGCCAGGGGTTCTATGTGCAGAGCGGCTACTTCGTGATCCCGAAGACGCTTGAACTGGCGGCCCGCTACGCCTACATGGACCCGAACCGCAGCTTGGACAAAGACCACTGGATCGAGACCACCGGCGCCATATCCTGGTACATCAACAGCCACAACCTGAAGATCCAGACTGACTATACCGACATCCACAGGGAGGGGCTGATCGCCACCACC
>Ga0181533_1002646_pt1 | contig 20622 bp, 22 predicted proteins | sample PEATcosm2014_Bin_45_FD_119772 | JGI IMG/M metagenome (GOLD analysis project Ga0181533, IMG submission 119772) | Peatland microbial communities from MTU Mesocosm Facility, Houghton, MI, USA - PEATcosm2014_Bin11_60_metaG | ecosystem: Environmental > Terrestrial > Soil > Wetlands > Peat | place...
CGATTGGTGTCGAAGTCATCACCACCGATGATGCCGATGGCGCTCTCGAAGTCCTCCCAGCAGTAGGTGGCCGCTCCTTGGATGCGAATTTGGTACTCCTGGATCACAGGCAAGTCGACGGTCGCCAGTTTGCGCGGTCCTCCCAGCACCACCACAGTGCCTCCCTTGATGGCCATCTTGATTGCCTCTCCGAGGGTGGCCTGGTTGGCCACGCAGTCAAAGACGAAGTCGGCGCTCTCTCCCAGTTCGCCTCGGACCACTCCGGCCAGGTCGTCAACTCCTGCGTCGACCACGGCGTCGGCCCCCAGTGCCAGAGCCAGGTCACGCTTGTTGGCCAAGGTGTCGGTGCTCACAATCTTGGCCGCCCCGGCGCGACGGGCGGCGATCAGAGTCAACAGCCCGATGGTGCCAGCGCCGAGAATGGCCACCGTCTTGCCAGTGAGGTCCCCGGCCAGCCGCACAGCGTGCACTGGCGTCGCCAAGGGCTCGATGAGTGCCGCCTGGTAGTCGCTGAAGGTTTTGGGGATCTTGTACAGGCGTGCTGCCGGCGCCGAGAAGACGTCGGCCATCCCGCCTTCTCGATACCCGCAACCGAAGAACTGCAGGTTCTCACACAGGTTCTCCGCCTTGTGCAGACATGGCTTGCAGTGACCGCACACCAGGCTCGGCTCGATCGTGACCCGGTCTCCGACCTCGACGTTGTCCACGCCGTCGGCGACGGCGACCACTACACCGACCACCTCATGTCCGAGATAGTAGGGGGGTTTCACAAAAAAGTGCTCACCGTGGACGCCGGCCTTGTCCGAACCGCACAGGCCCGAGACCGACATCTCGACCAGCGCCTCGCCGGGCTCGAGTGGCGGTACGGCCTCGGTGATCACTTCGACAACGTCGGTACTGCTGACAATGACACGTCTCCGAGTCAGTTCTTCGCTCATGGCATCTCCTATGGCTGTTGAGTGGTTCTTGCTTGATCGTTCGCAGCTGGCATTGGGCGGCTTGTTGGGGTGGTTATCGCGGGCCCGAGACGGACCGCCGCCCCCGCGGCTCTCGTTGCACCGCACGCCTTCGCGTCGACACGAAGTACATCGCGAACGGCTCCGAGCTCCAGGGTCCTGGCTGTCGGATCCAGTGCTCCGCTGCCTACGCGTGGATAAAGCCTTGGAAGGAGCTGGCTGATCAAAGGCTCTGGGATACCGCTTCCGGTCAATCGGTCGATGAGCCTTCGCACCGCTTCTTGCGGCACCGAGGATGCCCAGTAGTAGCGGATTCGGTCGCTGTAGTTGAAGTGGCGCAGCACGCGTTGGTCATCGGGAACACCTTGATGGTGCGACTGCCAATACCCGGGGTGGGCGAGCATTTCCGTTTCCATTTCTGCCATCAGTGAGTGCTCGCGCTAGCTCGAATGCAACGTTGCCGTGATCTGGTCGAGTGCATAAAGAACCCCGCTCAGAGCGAAAGTGAGACCGAGGCCGACCTTCAAGATCTCAAAGCCATCGCTTACTGGCTTGGCAAGACTCTCTAGGGGCTGATAGTCCGCAGAATGCGCCTCGAAAACCAGGCCGGACTTTACGCACTTGACACCTCCGACCATAGGGTGACGCTCCGTTTCGCGATGTGTTCTTCGGGTAATGAGTCTCGCGCCAGGCCAGCCATTCGGCACAGTTCTGGCCCCGACGTGGCGACACGCTTGGTACCCCTCTCCATAAGTACAAACACGTAACTACTATCACGTAAGTGTCGCCCTGCGAAGCAGGTCGCGACGGCGAGCTTCGACTTCAGGCCGATCGCTGCGAGCGTGGAGGGTGCCGAGAGATACGGCATAAACCTCTTTCTCGTCCACTCGATCCTCGACCGTGAGCCGCCAACGTGAAGCACTGTGCGCCAGAGCGGATCGACGGACCAGACGGCGTGGATTGCCGATCTCAATCGCGACCTCACAGGATTTCTTGGGGTAAGCGACCCGTACGACTACCTCGAACGTATCCTCGACTACCTGGGATCACGCATTTCTCCGGCAACCACTACGTCCCCGATCACTCCACCGCTCGAGCTCATCAGCGAACTCGGGTACCTCGACGCCGTGTGGCAGACACGCTTCGGCGAGGGCCCCCTCTTTGGGACCGTACGGATTCCGTCGAGCGCGGCGCTCGCAATCGATTGCGCGTCGGCTGACGAGTTCAACGCACGACTCAATGCGCTCTACGACGTGCTCTCCCAGATTGCGGTCACTCTCGAGCCCGACGATGAGCGCGAAGCGAGCTCAGAACAGGAGAAGAGTCTCCCGGCTCAAACGGAAGCTTCGAACGTCGCTGGACGAGGAACTCAGGCCCGCGCCTGTTGAGGCCGTTTCTATCCTCCAAGCTGCCGCACGCATCCGGTCCTCCTTGCACACTGGCGTCGACAAGGAACTGCAGCGTCTCTACGAGCGGATGGGGCTCCGCTACCCGCCCGTCGATGTCTCGACTGCATGGGACCAAATCCGGGGCCGATGCTCGGCGGCAATCCGTACGATCCGCCTCGCCGTTGAAACACAGCAGTAGGGCGCTGGCGACTGGTTCAGCGGCCCGGCCGCGGAGACTTGGGCGTGGCTCCTTTGCCCGAACCGACCCCCGACGCCGCGCACAATGGGAACAGAACGACTAACCGAATTACACGCTCCTCGGTCCGACTGATCGCACGTAGGGTGTCCGGCGCGCTATTCGGGCTTTCGGCCTCGAACGAATGCACTCATGATCGAGCCGCCCAGGTCGGCCAAGATCTCGTCGCGATCGATCCCATCGAGTTGCTCGGCGTCGACCGAGAGCTCGGCCGCGAGGCCGACGATGTCGTCGTTCTCGAAGACTCGAGTGGGCTCGATGGACACATCCTCGAATCCGGCAGCCCTCAACTTCGCCTCGTAGTCCTCGACCACTAGGGCACCGGCCACGCATCCGGTCCACAGTCCGATCAGCGTCCCCGTCGTCTCGGACAGCGCTCGGCGGAGCACGATGTCGGCAATAGCCAGGCGCCCACCGGGCTTGAGCACCCGAAACGCCTCGCGCAAGACGGCGTCCTTGTCCGGTGACAGATTGACGACGCAGTTGGAGATCACGACGTTGACAGTGTCATCGGGCAGAGGGATGTCCTCGATCGTGCCCTGGAGGAACTCGACATTGGTCAACCCGGCTTCCGCTTGATTCTTCCGGGCGAGCTCCAGCATCTCCGGAGTCATGTCCAGTCCGTATGCCATTCCGCTGGGACCGACCCGACGCGCCGACAACAACACGTCGATTCCTCCACCTGAGCCAAGGTCCAAGACGACCTCACCCGGCTTCAGATCGGCAAGCATGGTGGGGTTTCCGCACCCGAGCGACGCTGCGACGGCGTCGCTCGGGAGGACGTCGGTCTCGTCTTTCTCGTAGAGCGCGCCGCTGACGGCTCCCGTTGGGGTGCGCTCCTGTCCACAGCACGCGCTGCTGGTCGCTGCTCGGGCCGCACTGGCGTAGCGGTCGCGCACTGCTGCGTAGATCTGTTCCGAATCGCCTGTGGTCATGTCTTGCTCCTTTGGATGTCGTGGAGGTGAAGGCTGTGCGCCGTCTACCCGCTGGGCTGGAGGGCTGCGCGAAGCTCGCCGAGCCGCTCACGGTTGAGCGAGTACCACACCCACTTGCCGCGCCTGTCTCCGCTCACGAGGCCGGCCTCGCTCAGGATCTTGACGTGGTGGGAGATCGTGGGCTGACTCTTGCCCAGCGGCCCAACGAACTCACACACGCAGACCTCACCGTCCGGTGAGGCCGCGAGGATGCTCAAGACCCGGAGCCGAACAGGATCCGCCAGCGCGGTGAAGCCTCGGGCGAGGTCGGCAGCCTGGGCAGCGTCCAGTGGCGAGGCCAGAACCGAAGGGCAGCACTGGCCCGTTTGCTCGATCGTCGAGATCAGCTTCGCCATGATGCCTCCTATTGACAGTTGTCAATGCATCGATCATACTGGATGCATCGACTCTCGTCAATGTTATCGGAGGTGCATTCTGTCCAGAATCCAGCTCGCTGCTCGGCCCCGTGAGATGCCTTGGCGCGATGTGGCTCAACAACACGAGTGAGCGACCTCGCATCCGAGCGCCCGCCGAGCCAGGTGGTGTCTGACGTCCCGGTCATCGCCCGCCTTTCGTTCCTCGACCGCTTCCTGCCGGCGTGGATCATCGCCGCCATGGCGATCGGCATCGGGCTTGGTCGGGCAATCCCCAGCCTGAACAAGCATCTGAACTCGATCCAGGTGACCTCGGGTACGTCACTGCCGATCTTCATCGGTCTCCTCGTGATGATGTACCCGGTGCTGGCGAAGGTCCGCTACGACAAGCTGGGCTCGGTCACCCGGGACAAACGGATGCTCGTCACATCCCTGGTGCTCAACTGGGTGATCGGACCGGCGGTCATGTTCACGCTGGCCTGGTTGTTGCTGCCTGACCTGCCCACCTACCGGACCGGGCTGATCATCGTCGGCCTGGCCCGTTGCATCGCCATGGTCCTCATCTGGAGCGACCTGTCGGGCGGCGACCGGGAAGCCGCCGCGGTGCTGGTGGCCATCAACTCGCTCTTCCAGGTGGTCGCCTTCGCGCTCCTCGGATACTTCTACCTGAAGGTGCTGCCCGGCTGGCTCGGTCTCAGCACCGTCGGCCTGCACCTGTCAGTCGGCAAGATCGCCGAGACCGTGGCCATCTTCCTCGGCGTTCCTCTCGTGGCCGGGTTCCTCACCCGCACCTTCGGCGAACGAGCCCGGGGCCGGGAATGGTACGAGACCAGGCTGCTGCCCCGTCTCGGACCCTTCGCCCTCTACGGGCTGCTCTACACCATCGTCATCCTCTTCGCCCTCCAGGGCCACACGATCACCTCGCGTCCCGCCGACGTGGCCCGCATCGCCCTGCCGCTGCTGGGCTACTTCGCCGTCATGTGGTTCGGGTCGTTCGCGCTCGGCAAGGCCCTCGGCCTCCCCTATGAGCGGACCGCCACCCTGGCGTTCACCGCCGCGGGCAACAACTTCGAGCTGGCGATCGCCGTCGCTATCGGTGTCTTCGGCGTCACGAGTGGCGAGGCTCTCGCAGGTGTCGTCGGCCCTCTCATCGAGGTTCCGGTCCTCGTTGCGTTGGTGTACGTGTCCTTGTGGGCCCGACGGCACTACTACCCGGCAAAAGCTCAACCAAGGCTGGGAGGAGCTGCGTGACGCACGCTCCTTTGCTCGTTTCGCGTTCACATCGTCGGTCGCAGCCTCACCGGCCGGGTCCTGTTCGAGCACCACACCGACGGCCTTGATGCGGTGCGCCCCATCCGCGGCGAGATCGATCGCCGGGTAGTGCACCTCCTCGGTGCCCCCTTCAATTCACAACAGGCAAAAGGAAAACGGCAATGACCGCTCGTCAGCCAACAGAGCTTCCGCACGACCAGCAGCACCTCGTCCACGAGGTTTCGGAAAGGCTCGCTCCAAAGTTCGCAGGGGTGTTCGGACCTGAGACCATCGAGCCGTTTGTTGTCGACTCGATGGACCAGCTTCTGCTGACCGCCAAGACCACGGCGTTTCTCCCGCTGTTGACCGAGCGGTTCGCACGCGAACGGCTTCAGGCGCTCGGGAAGCTGGAAGGGTCGTTGCCGTCTGCAGTTCCTGCCGTCCTCTTTCTGTGCGTCCACAACGCGGGGCGCTCCCAGATGGCAGCCGGGTGGATGCGTCATCTTGCCGGCGACCGTGTTGTCGTCTACTCCGGAGGTTCAGAGCCTGCCTCGGAGATCAACGCAGCTGTGGTTGAGGTCATGGACGAGGTCGGCATCGACCTCCGGACCGAGTTTCCCAAGCCCTGGACCGGCGAGGTCGTTCGTGCCGTCGATGTCGTGATCACCATGGGATGTGGGGACGCTTGCCCTCTTTATCCTGGCAAACGCTACGAAGACTGGGAACTCGACGATCCTGCGGGGCGCGAGGTCGAGTCGGTCCGTCCGATCCGAGACGAGATCAGAGCGCGCGTCGAAGCGCTCTTAGCATCGCTAACGGTCTCCGCAGACTGACTCGCCCGACGAGCCGGCCACACCTGCGTCGCGTTCACCTACGACTACGGTCACCTGTTGCCCGGGGTCGGCAAGCAGGCGGGTGTCAAACTGGAGGCCTTGCGGTCCGCTACGCGCTGGCAGTAGCGAGCGAGACATCTTCTCGGCGAGCCGCTACCGAAGCCGACGGGACGTGGCAGGTACCTTCGCGCGCATCACCTTGCCGATTCCGTACTCGCGACGGCAATGACCGCACAGCAACACGACCCGCACAGATTGCCCAGTTACGGCCTCTCGCGATGGGGCCCATGCGGCGGCGGTATCGATTCGATGCCTGGTGGCTCGTCCGGCCACACCAGCAGCACGGGACAAGGGGCGTGGTCGACGATGAAGCGAGTGGCGTGGCCCAAGCTGTGAGGACCGAGACGCGAACGGTCACCGTCGCGGGCCACAACCAAGAGATCGACGCCCTCGGCGGCTGCGCCGACAACTTCGCGCTCAACCCGTCCCCGGCGATGAACAAGCTCCGTATCCTCTCGTCCGAGCCGCGCTGCCGCGGCCTTTAGGATCTCCGCGGCCTCCTCGTCCGCGACCTCTTCGAAACGGCGGATAGGCCTGTGCGCGCGAAAAGCCCGACCGAGCAGTCCGGCGGTTGCAGCTTCGGTGACCTCGCCGACATCGGAGGGAGTTACGTGAAGGAGAGTGACCCGCGCGTCGGGGGGAAGGATCTGGGCGGCGGCGTCGAGGCACCCTTGCCATGTCCCCTCGACCAACCAAACGACGGCCCTCACCGGGAGCAATCATCCCACCAATCTCAGTGATACCCACAAGGCAATGGTCGACGCCAGCAGCACGGGCGGCACCGTCACGACGCCCAGGCGGAGGAACTCCGAAGCGGGCAGTTCCTCTCCGCGCCTGCGCAGCACACGCCGCCAGAGCAGGGTCGCAAGCGAGCCGACGTAGGTGAGGTTGGGGCCGGCGTTGACGCCGATGAGCACCGCAAGCACCACCCCTGGCCCGGCGGCCGCTGCCGCCGGGAGAAGGAGCAGCACGGCTGGGAGGTTGTTGATGAGGTTGGCGAGCACGGCAGCGACCACAGCGACGAGGAGGAGAGACCCGAGCGATGTCCCACTTGGCACTAGGTGGACCACCAGCGAGCTCAGTCCGTGGAGTGAGACTGCCTTCACGACAAGCCCGAGGGCCAGCACGAAGGCGAGGAACGGGACATCGAGGGCAAGGCCGATGTCGCGCACCTTTGCGCGTCGGCGCACCAGGGCCGGCACAGCGAGGATGACGGCGCCACCGAGTGCTGCGAACGCGGGGTTGACATGGAAGAGCGAGGCCACGAAGAACCCAACGAGGGTTAGCGCCACCACTGCGGAGGCGAAGACTGGGATCCGAAGAGGCGTCGCGACCTCGGTCTCACCACGCCCCACGAGATCGGTGGCGAAAAAGCGCCTCAGCACGATCCACTCGACGGCGATCGCCGCCAACCACGGCAGCGCCATCGTCGCCCCGAAGCGGGCGAAGCTCAGCCCGCTGGCGCGGAACGCCAAGAGGTTGGTGAGGTTCGAAACGGGCAGGAGCAGCGAGGCCGAGTTCGCGAGGTGGGTGCACGCATAGGCGTGCGGCTTGGCCCGTAGCCGGAGTCGTGCCACCGTCGTGAGCACGACCGGGGTGAGCAGCAAGACCGTCGCGTCGAGGCCGAGCACGGCGGTCACCACGCTTGCGACCACGAACACCAGGGCAAGGAGCGTTACCGGCCTGCCGCGAGAGCCGGTCGCCATCCAGGTCCCGGCGGCCTCGAACAGGCCGTAGCGATCACACAGATCGGCGAGGACGAGGACGGCAGCGAGAAAGCCAATGGTCGGGGCGAGGCTCCTAACCTCGGCGCCTGCCTGGCTCAGGGGCAGCACTCCGAGCACTAAGAGCAAGACGGCGGCTGGGACAGCGAACGCGGCCTCCGGCCATCCCTTAGGTCGAGCGACGGCGCACACGAGCGTCACCACGAGGAGCAGGACCGCGAGCGTCTCGGCGATAGAGCTCGGCACGATGCTGCAGATAGTAAGCCCGAAGGGCTTGGTCAGCCTTGATGAGCGCCTACCGGGAGCGCACCGGATATTCCTTCGGGAAAGCCACACGCCTCCTCGCCGATGCAGCCGACCCTCTTCGCGGATGGCGACGTCTCGTCATCGGGGAACCACAGCGGGCCTTTTCCGGTCCTCAGTTCCAGCTCGTCTTCCCTGTGCTCAGCCACTACGGCATCGAGCTTTGGGTACCCGAGATCGGTGGACCGCTCGATCCCGACAGCGAGGCGCACGACCTCGTCATGAGTCTCTTCGGCGGATTGTCCAAGGCCGAGCGACGCCGCATCCAGCACCGGACGAGGGCCGCGATGCTCGCGCTCGCAGCGGGCGGGCGCTGGCTCGGTGGACGGCCGAACTACGGCTACCGGGTCGTCAACACGGGTCTTCCGCACCCGAACCGCAGCAAGGCGGCTGCCGGCACCCAATTGAGGAGTCTTGAACTCGATCCGGAGACCGCGCCCGTCGTCCGGCGCATCTTCGAACTCTTCGATGCCGGCGTCGGCTATCGCTCGATCGCGGCCCGTCTCGAAGCTGAGGGCCTCCCGAGCCCGGGAGAGGTCGGGCCAACCCGGCATCCTCGCTCGGCCGGGGTCTGGGGCGGATCGGTGGTCCGTGCCATCCTGCTCAACCCGCGCTATCTCGGTCATCAAGTTGCCGGGCGCCAGCGTCGCTTCGATGAGCTCCTGAACGCCGACGATCCGGCGCTCGGCACCATCTCACGCCAGCGTTGGCAGCGTCGTGACGCGTGGTCTTGGTCCGAAGAGCCCTCCTGGCCGGCGATCGTCCCGGCCGATCTTTTCGAGCGCGTCAACCGTCGGATCACCAACTCACCTGGGAACCCACGTCCGCCGTGCGCGCACCGAGCCTGGGAAGTACGTCTTCTCGGGGACGATCCAGTGTGGACACTGCGGCAAGGCGATGTTCGGAGTAACGATGAAGGGTAAGCCCTACTACAGGTGCACCGCGACCCGGGCCGACTATGCCGTCCCGTCGGTACCGGACATACGCCGACTTATGCCGTTCGCGAAGAGCGCGTCCTGGCCGCAGTCGACGCATGGCTTGCTGAACTGACCGACCCTGATCGACTCGACTCGACAGTCGCAACCATCGTCGATGCAGACGAACAAGCCGAGATCGAACCGGCGGAGGTCACGCGAGCGCGTCACCAACGGCACCACCTCGAGACGGAGCTCGAAAGGTTGCTCGCTGCCATTCGTGCCGGCATGGACCCCATTCTCGCCGCCGGCGCGACACGAAAGATTCAAGCCGAGCTCCGCAGCGCCGAATGCCTGGTCGAGGAGTGGGAGCGCTCGCAGGGCCGGACACTGCCGCTCGGCGAGGCAAAGGTGAGAGCAGCTCTGGCGGAGACCAGCGGGCTCGTGCGCCTGCTCGCCGAAGCTGATCGTGCCGATCGCACCGACCTCTACCAGGCCCTGGGCATACAGCTTCGCTACGAAAGAGAAGGATCGACCGGGCGGGAACGAGTCCACGCCCAGTCGACCTTAAGGAGTGGCGGGGGAAGGATTTGAACCTTCGACCTTCGGGTTATGAGCCCGATCAAGGCCATGTCGCACGATGCCGGACCATGCGCGATTATGCCGATTACCTGCGCTTTTGTAGGTGAACGCTGCCGTCCGGAAACGACCGATATCGCGCTCTGGCGGATGATCCGGTAGAAGATTCGGTAGAAGCCTCCCTTGTACTCCGAGCCTCCTCGTCGTTCAGCGACCGCCGAAGGTGGGTCTTGCGCACCCGACGAATCGGAACTGTCCCCATCCACGCCTTCGCCCACGGCGCTGAGGTGTGCTGCCCGGACGCCCTTGTTGTGAGCCCACTAGCACCTCTCACCTGACCTTTCGTTCCACCGACGAAGCGGCTCTGACGGGGCGCGCCTAAAACGCGCCTAGAACGAGTGAACCATGCGGATGCGCGTGAGACTCGACGACCTTCGAAAGGGCGGACCCGGAGCCTCGTGTCGTGGTGCTCAGCGGCTCGTTCTAATTCTCCGACGGGGTGGTTGCGTGGCTCAGTGTGTTCCGCCGGACGGCAGCGGAGCTCACCGTGCCGCGGTCAGCAGCCCATTTCGTCTGATGATCACCCATATTGGCGTCGCAGCCACCAGTAGGTGAGTCCGCACAGCGCCATGGCCACGGCGAGAAAGATCCCCATCTCAGCCCACTGGAACGGCCAGAAGCGGCTACCCGGCTGGTAGGTGGCGACCGTGCGGAAGACCCCAGCGAGCTTGGTAATGCACGCAGCGTGTGCCGCCTGCATCGCTGCTGGTGACGGCGGCGGGAATTGTCGGTACGCGGAGCAGGCATGGAAGAAGTACTGGCCCGTGAGCGCGTGGCCGGACTTGTCGACCACCGCCGTCGACAACTCCCAGGCGTTCGGGATGATCACCGAGGGGGGATAGAGCGAAGAGGTGCTCGTCGACGCAGAGAGGCCCACGATGCCGAATCCGGTGCTCAGGAGCGAGAGGGACTCGTGGAGAGGCGGAGCGAGGTGCGGGCGAACCCAGTACTCGACGGCGAGGCGTGCCGCGACGAACCCGACGAGCGTCGCGCCCATCGCCGGGATCGTCCGACGCAGCAGCACACCTGCCGTCGCCCCGAGTACGAACGCGAACCCCGCATACCCGATCGGCGCAACGCCGTGGAACCCGAAGTTCGACGGGTCGAAGCGGTTCTTGTTCACCGCATCGAGTGGGCTCGCCCACCAGTCGACCATCCAGGTGAGCAGTCCGCCGACCGCCATGGCGGCGAGGCCGACCAGTCCCAACTTCATCGCAAGCCATCGCCGTCGGGTGATGCTCTGGGTCCAGGCGAGGCGGAAGGTGCCGGTCTCGAGCTCACGGGCGATGAGGGGCGCGCCGAAAAAGAGCCCGATGAGTGCCGGCGCGACTGTGACGATGAACGGCAGGGCACTTTGCAGCAACGGGTCGACCTCGAGCACCGGGTTCGACGCCGTGGCGCAGTCTCCTGCTGCCTTGCAGGCGCTCTGGAATGCGTCGTTCACGTGTGCGAGGTGCGGGCCGGTGACGACGAACACGACGGCGAGCACGGCGAGCAGGCCAAAGCTAATGACTCCCTCCGTGCGGAACTGGCGCAACGTCATGCGGATCACGGGCGAACCTCCAGCTTCGGCCGGCGGTCCTGTTCGAGGGCGCGGCTCATGTAGGCGAGGACGAGGTCTTCAAGATCGAGCTGCTCGACCGACCAAGAGGGATCGAGCACGGGCTTGTCGGTTCGCACGACGAGCGTGCTCAGCCGATCGGTGTGGCTCTCACCGATGACCTGCTGATCGCTCGGCAGCGCGTTGGCGTCGCGTCGTGGGCCGGTCAGCCGATAGTGGGTGGCGAGCAGCTCTTCGATGCTGCCGGCGACCTGGACTCGTGAGTCGACGAGGACGACCAGGTAGTCACAGACCCGTTCGAGGTCGGCGACGAGGTGGGAGGAGAGGATCACGCTCGCGCCGTGCTCGACGACGACCTCCATCAGGCCCTGGAGGAACTCACGCCTTGCGAGGGGATCGAGACTGGCGATCGGCTCGTCGAGCACGAGTAGCTCCGGTCGCTTCGCCACCGCCAAGGTGAGGGCAAGCTGGGCGCGCTGACCACCCGAGATCTCGCCCGCTTTTTGGTGAGAGTCGAGCCCGAGGCGAGCAAGGCGGTCCTCGGCGAGCTTCGCGTCCCAGCTCGGGTTCATCCACGAACCGAGTCGCAGGTGATCGGAGATCGACATCCCCGCGTAGGTCGGGGTCTCCTGGGCGACGAAGCCGACACGGGCGAGCTGACGGGACGTCGTGCCGGGGCGCGCACCGAGGACGGAGATCGACCCGGTGCTCGGCGGGAGGAGGCCGACCGAGAGGTGGAGCAGCGTGGTCTTGCCGGCGCCGTTCGGGCCGACGAGCCCAACGACCTTGCCGGCGGGAATGGCGAGGGTGCACTCGGAGAGCGCCCATTTACGTCCGTAGCGCTTGCCGAGGCCGTTCGCCTTCAAGACGGCGGTCACGCTACGCCTTCGGAAAAGGACGAGCGAATGACGTCACGAAAGAGTGCCTCGATGCTCTCCTCGTCGAGCCCGGCGCGCCGCGCCTGTGACAGCCAACGTTGCAGGCTCTGGCGGAGCGGACCGTGGGCGGCGAGCGAGTCGTCGCTGAGCGTCTTCGTGACGAAGATGCCGATGCCCGGCCGCGCGGCTACAAGACCGAGGTGCTCCAGCTCCTTGTACGCCTTGAGCACCGTGTTCGGATTGATCGCGAGACTCGTGACCACCTCCTTCACGGTGGGGAGCTGGTCGCCAACTTCGAGGAGGCCGAGTCGCAGCGCGTGGCGGACCTGCTGGACGACCTGCTGGTAGGGCGCGACGCCCGAACGGGCATCGAGATGAAATTCGATCACTCTTGACTCCAGTTATCTAGGAACCTAGATGACTATGACCCACGGTCGCGCGTCTGTCAAGGCGGGGCCGCCAGCGGCTACCGTCCGGCGTGAGCCACATTTGAGGCCGGCAAGGAAAGCGGCTCGGTCGCCTTCGCCTGAGCAGTCGCAAGAACGATCGTTATTGACTACCCGCCGCCAGAGGACCGGAAGTGCCTCGAGACCCGTCCCAAACCATCCAGTCAAGTGGCCGCGCCAAGGTGAAGCCGAACAGTTCCGTGGCGATGCTCGGGAAGTCACGAGCCTCCCATGCCGAATCGCCTCCCATGGGTCTAGCCTTCCGTTCTCTCGGACGAGACCACCCGTGCGGATCGCATCGAGTTTTGCTGCCGCCCACTCGTCCACTTCGGGGAACAAATGGCCGTCGCGGTCGTAGGTGAACGAAACACTCGAATGACCTGCCCGACGCGCGATCTCGGACGGATCAACGCCACCGGCTGCGAGAAGTGCAACCACGGTGATCAGTTGTCGGCGCGCGCTCGAGCGTCTCACCGCTCCCGCACCGGTCCCTCTTGTCGCGGACTCCGCACCGGCTGTGGGGGCGGACCGTGTCGCGGTCGCTTCAAGACCGCTTCGGTCGCGGGGTCGAGTGGCGCCCGGCGTAGCGATCGCTCGGCCGAAGGCATCCCCGGTCGCTGTCCACGCGAGCGCGCCACCCTTTTGTACGCGTAGTCGTCGCCGCGGTTCTGACCAGGACGCGCAACGACCTCGATGCGCGCGCGGAGGTCACGCTCCCAGGCGACTTCGGCCGGATGGTGTGCGATCCACGCCTCGCGAGCAACCTGGGCTTGCCGGAGCGACACCAGATCGCGCGTCGCTCGCTCGGCGTTGGCGAGACGAGCGCGGGCAGCTTCGCACTCCCGAAGCGCTCGTTGCTCGCGCCGACGCGCCTCACCGAGTGCCCATTGTGCGTTGTGCTGCTCGCTCTCGGAGGCTCGCCGTGTCTCCTGGCCGAGGCGACCAGGCAGGTGTGCCCGCAGCGGCTCGCGTTCGCTCTCGGTCACGCGCGACTGGGCGAGCCGTGTCGCGTTCTCGGCCCGACTGGCCGCCAGCTGCGCCTCGCGGAGCGCCGCGCGCGCGGCGTCGAGGTTCGCCCGCGGTGCAAGGGCCGCGATCTCCGCGCTCCGGTCTGGCCCTGCCTCGTGGTCGACGCGCCATCTCGCCGCGTCGTGGAGATCGGCCAGCAACCTCGGGTCGTCGAACCGAACGAAGTTCCGGCGGATGACGTCGTGTGCCGATCGGTCCACCTCGTCGTGGCGGAGCACCTTCGCGAGCACCTCGAGCGCGTCCGAGGCAGGGCGGCGGACGTGGGCGTCGGGGTCGTCGTCGCAACAGATGACGAAGGCCCGGTTCTCGTCGCGCCCGCGGCTCATGCCGACGTAAAGCTGCGCGGCACTCATCTTCTCGTCGACAAGGACGATCGCGCTCTCGGCGGTCTTGCCCTGCGCCTTGTGGATGGTGAGCGCGTAGCCGAGCGCGACATGCTCGCGCACGTAGTCGGAAGGGAGCACCGCCCGCTCGCCCGTTTCGAGCGAGGCGACGTGGATCGACCCGTCGGGAACCGTGCCCGTCACGCTCCAGCGCGCGCCGTTGTGGACGAACTCGCCGCTCGACGTCTTGATCCGCCGGTCGTTCTCGAGCGTCACGATCTCGTCGCCGTAGCTGACGTGGCCGGTCGCGATCCGCACGCTCTCGGCCCCGACGTGACCGCGGGCAACGAGCTCGGCACGACAACGGCGCGACAACTCCTCTGTCGTCGCGTTGTCGCCCGCCATAAGGAGGAGCGACTGGCCGGCGCCGTGCGCGTCCTTCCACGCCGCGAAGGCGCGATCGACCATCTCGGCTCGGCTGCCGCCCTCGAGACGGCCGTGACGAAGGTAGGCAGGGAGGATCGACGGGTTCCCTTCTCGGAGGTGGAGCGACGCCGCAGCCTCCCAGGCGTGACGGAAGCGACGGACAGTTTCGAGCTCTTGCGCGCCGTGGTCGCCGACGAGCGTTCGGAAGATGCCGCCCGGCCCGACCGCGCCGAGCTGGTGCGGGTCGCCGACGAGGACCACTTTCGCGTCACGCTCCTCCACGAGATGGAGCAGCTTCTCAAGGTCGTCGGTGCGCGCCATGCCGGCCTCGTCGAGGACGACGACGCTGCGGTGGTCGAGGAGGAACGTCGAGCGTCCGCGGTCGGTGTCGAAGAGGAACTTCGCGAGCGTGTCGGAGCGCAGCCCCGCCTCGTCACGCAGTACCGACGCCGCCATCGCCGAGGGCGCGAGCCCGATCGGGTCGAAGCCGGTCGCGATCCATGCTTCGCGCGCGGCGTCGAGCGCGCGGGACTTGCCGGTTCCTGCAGGACCGACGAGGAGCGCGAAGCGCTCGCCGCCGGAGACGAGCCCGCGCACCGCCTCACGCTGGTCCTCGCCGAGGCTCGAGCGGTCGAGCACGCGTGCGGCAATCGCCTCCGGCACCACCGCCGCGTTCGCGTCCCGGCCGCGCGCGACAAGCTCGAGCACCGCGGCCTCCCGCCGGAGCGTCGCACGCGTCGTAAAGCGCGATGCGCCGTGGCGCTCGCTCTGTGCCAGGCCGTCCCGCCGGCGAAGCGTCGCCGGGACCTCGACGGGGAGGGGTGAGGCAAGGCCCAACACAGCCGTGTCGGCGAGCAAGCAGTCCGTGAGCCGTTCCGCGACGACCCGGAGCGACTCCGCGTCCGCGCTGGTGACGACGCGCGCCACCTCCTCCACGACCTCGGCACGCGTCCAGGTCGCGGTGCGCTCCTCGAGGCGGGCGATCACCTCCGCCGCGGCCTCCTCGACGCGGCGCTCGGGTGCGGGCGGGCGCCGCCCGGTCACTTCGGGGAGCCAGTGCTCCGGCGCGTGTCCCCACGCCTCGGCCTCGCTCCGCCAGCGCGCCCGCAGCTCCTCGGTCGGCGTAGCGGTGTCGATCTTCGGGGTGCGGGTCCGGTAGGCGGCGATCTGGAAGCACCCGGCGCGCTCGTTCGGCGAGAGCGACCGTCCGAGGTCCGCGGCGCGATTCGCGATCAGCTCGTCGCCGAGCGCCTTCAGTTCGTGCCGTCGCGCCGACCATTGCTCGAGGAGCGCGTGGGGCACACCGACGATCTCCGCGGCGCCGTTGTCATCGACGCCGGTCCACTTGACTCCGAGCCGCTCGGTCAGCTCCGCCCGCAGCGCCGCCTTGTAGAGCATCCCGGTCGCCTTCTGCGTCGCGAAGAGCTCCCGCCCATCGAGAGCGAGCCAGGCGCCGTCGTCGGCTCGGACCTTGTTCGCTACGAGGAGGTGAGTGTGGAGCTGTGGGTCAGCGGCGCGCGAGGTCCGGTGGACGAATCCGGCTGCGACGAGCCCCTCGGTGTCCACCTGGAGGATGCCGTTGTGGCCGCGGCGGGTGAAGGCCGCGTGGTCCTCCAGGAACGCCAGCGACGCAGCGACGGCCGCGTCGTGCGCCGCAAGGACTTGGTCGGCGATCGGTTGGTCGCCGACCGCCCACAACGCAGAGACGCTCTTCGGTGGCGAGAACGTGAGCGCGAAGCCGGCGACGGCGCGCTCGTTGTCGGGATCGAAGCCGCGCCCGAGTGGGGCACCCGTGCGCGGGTCTGCTCCGTGGCCGAAGAGCCGCTCGAGCTCGCGCACGGGTGCCTCGTGGTCGGCGATCCCGAGGGCCGCGGCGCCGCGGCCGAGGAAGCGGCCGGGACGCTCCGCGCCCTTCGCGAAGTAATCCTCGCGGCCCCGCACGATCTCCTCGGCGTAGTAGCGCCAGGCCGAGGGCGCCATCGGCGTGAGGCTCATCATCGCCGCGGCGCTCCGGCAACTCCCAGCATCGGGGATGCAGCGGTGTCGAGCTTGGCACCAAAGAGACCGAGTGAAAGGGAAGGAGGCATAGGGGGCGGGCCTTAGGAGAGGGGTGCGGGGAGGACGGTGGAGCGGGCGGAGCGAGAAGGGGCGTGAACGACGGCCGGCTGCGAGCGGTGACTGACGCGAGGAAGGAGGGAGAGGATGACGGTCATGGATGCGAACGGCGGAGCGTGGAAGCCAACGAGTCATCGTCGCGAACCGAGTGGTCGACAACTGGCGTGGCGTTGGTAACGAAGAGGCTGAGTTGGTCTCGGCTGCGTGCGCGATCCCGTGCGCGTCGATGGTTCGGTGTGACGCGATCCGACGTCAGACCGCTCTCGATTGTGCGCTCCGCGACAGGCGAACCGTTCAACTGCGCTTCGGGAGATGCGGCTGCTTGATCCTCGTTGACCGCCGCACATGCGTCACCGTCGTCGAGCGAACCGGATGCAAGAGCGGATGGGGATTCGCCCGACGCTCGGATCACCGCCGCCGGTGACAGCGACGTGGTGCGCAACGGGCCACCGAGCCGGCGCTCGAGCTCAGGCACCGGCACCCGGAGGAGGTGACCGACCCGGATGACCGGGAGCCCTTCGACGCCACCCGTCGCCTCAAAACGCTGCGCGAGCTGATAGGCGGCGGTGCGTCCGATGCGGAGCACCTTCGCCGCCTCCTCGACGGTCAGCACGTTCGGGATTCGGTCCTCAGCCATGCGCCGACCTCCAAAAGATTCAACTGCTGAGTAGAACTTCAACGTGAGAACAGACTAGCGCCTTTCAACCTCACCGTTGTCAGTCTGTTCGACCGTTGGAGTAGGCTGGGGCTTATGAGTTTTCGCCTCCGGCACCAGAAGCACCGCCGCACCTTCACCCCAAACCAGGTCGTCGCCTACAACATGTGGCGCGGGCGCCTCCTTCGCGACTGGACCCAGGACGAGGCAGCCGAGGCCGTCGCGCCATATCTCGGCACGCGCCTCTCCGCCGCGAGCTGGTCCGCGGCCGAACGCTCCGTCGAGGGCGTGCGCATCCGCGAGTTCAACGCGGACGAGCTCCTCGCCCTGGCGCGCGGCTTCGGCGTGCCGATCGGGTGGTTCCTCACCCCGCCGCCAGTCGACGAGGAGATCGGGCTGGCGACACCCGACGCCGTCCGAGAAGGGCTCGATCCGATCGTTCTCCTCGACGCGCTCCTCGGGACCGAGGAAACGCTCCCCTATTTCGAGGACGTGCTCGCGGCCTACACCGGCCTTACGACCCACCACGTCCTCATCGACCCCGAAGGTGTCGCCTTCAATCTCGGCCGGGAACAACCACGAATGCAGGATCGCCTCCAGAGCCAGGTCGCGCTCCGAGCCAAGCTCGTGGCCGAGCAAGCCTTCGGCGACGTACGTCGGGCGAGCGCCACCTTGCGGCGCCTCGCCGACGTGCTCGACGGGATCGGCGAGGTGATCGACGAGACGGGGTCGCCGGACCAAGTGGCACGGACCGACACCAACGATCAAGAGGCGACACCAAAGAGAGCCCGCCGAACGCGTAGCGAGCGACCTAGGGAAACGTGAGGCGTCGCTCGGTCATCGAAGGGACCAGGAGGCAAGCATGCGCGGCTACACCGCCAAGAAGGGCAACCGTTATTACGCCGTGATCTATGAAGGCGTCGATCCCGCGACCGGCAAGGAGCACCGACGCTGGTACCCGGCGGGCACGCGCAAGGCCGACGCAGACCGGCTCGTCACCGAGCTCATCAAACGGAAGAACGACGGCGAGTACCGGCCACCGGACCGGATCACCTTCGGCGCCTACCTGACTGAGCGCTGGCTACCGACGAAGCACTCCCAGCTTCGCCCGAGCACGTTCGACTCTTACCGCCGCAACATCGAACGCCATGTCGTTCCCGCGCTCGGCAACATCCCACTCCAGCGGTTGAGCGCGGAGGACCTCGATGGCTTCTACGCCGCGCTTGCTGAGGGACGAGACGATCAGCGCCCCCTCGCTCCAAAGACGATCCATGCGATCCACGAGACGCTGCACAAGGCGCTGGCCGACGCGATGCGGAAGGGAAGCGTCATCCGCAACGTCGCCGAGCTCGCCGATCCGCCGAAACTCAGCTCCCGCAAGAAGCGCGAGATGAGGGTGTGGGATGCCCTCCAGCTTCGCGAGTTCCTCGACGCCATCGTCGATCATCGCCTCCACCCCGCCTACTACCTCGCGGCGAGCACCGGGATGCGACGAGGCGAGGTGCTCGGCCTGCGCTGGGCCGACCTCGACCTCGATGCGCAGCGGCTCTCCGTCCGCCAGGCTGTCATCTCGGTTGCCTACGACCTCCAGGTAGCCGATGTGAAGACCGGCTCCAGTCGGCGGACGATCGATCTCGACCCGCGCACAGTGGCCGTCCTCCGTGAGTGGCGGAAGCGACAGCTCGAGGAGCGACTCCTGCTTGGCGCGTCGCGAGAGGACCACGGGCTCGTCTTCACTCGGCCCGAAGGCACTCCCCTCCATCCGGACTTCTTCAGCCAGAGCTTCGAGCGCCTCGTGGCGAAGTCCGGCCTTCCCGCGATCCGGTTACATGATCTTCGCCATACCCATGCGACGTTGCTCTTGAAGGCCGGCGTCCCCGTGAAGGTCGTAAGCGAGCGCCTTGGCCACGCCACACCCGCCTTCACGATGACCGTCTACCAGCACGTGCTCCCTGGAATGCAAGCCGAAGCAGCGAACACCTTCGGCGAGCTGATCTTCGGCGCGGCGGAAGCGTAGACGGGGACAGCCGTACAATCGGGGGTCAAGCGACGCCGGATCGAGAAACACGGGATGACCACCGTCGACATCACTGCCGACCTGAACGACGAGGACGAGACCGGTCTCGTCTGGACTTTCCTTGACGAAGCCCGCGACCGCTCGGTCATCACTCCGGGCGCGTTTGTCGCCGTCGGCACCCCCGCCTCTCCGGCGATCGCCGAGGTGGTCAATCTGATCGACAAGCTCGCCGGGGCCGTCGTGCACCTGCGCGTGCTTCCCGGTGATGCGAGCAACCACGCCGACACGCGCGATCGATGGCGCATGAATCGCTCCAAGGTGATTGCCCCCGACCATCAACGTCGGCGGACATCCTCGGCCAGGTCGCCGATCTTCCTCACCACTCGGTGCGTGTCGGGTATGCCGTAGTGCGCGTAGAAGTCCTCCGCGTGCTCGTCGATCGCGGCAACGACGAAGAAGCGGGCGGCAACGATGTCGGTGAGTCAGAGCGTGTCGGACCGGATCATCGCCACGCCCCTGACCCAGGGTCCCACGCTTGACCTCGTACGCCACCAGCTATGGCCGGATCGGCCAGTTCAATCATCGCCGATATCACCTGTTCAAATTGTTCGGGGAGCCGGTCCTCGAGCTGCTGTCGCCTGCGCCAGGCCATCCACTGCGCTTGACCAATCGGACCATAGCCATCGAGAACCCGAGCGAGAGGCAAGAGTTCAACGCCGCGGTACATGGCCACTTGCTCAACTGACCGGATGAGATCAGCACCATCGACGGGATGATGCCGACCCAGTAGGTACAAGTCACCAAAGTCGCGCCAGCGGGTGTTGACAGTCCCGCGGGCTGTCGCCGTGACGATTTTCTCGGCGAGGACCATCACGAGCGGATAGCCACGGACGACTACTTCGCCGCCGAGAAGTCGCGGAAGGTGGACTTTCTGTGGCGCGGGCGTGATCGGATCCCCCACGTTGACGTCGACATGGAGGTAGAGCCGTGCGGTCGCGAGGTCGGCCCGAAGTGAGACCCGAACGCCGCTGTAGGCATCTTCGTCTCGGATGACCTCGGCAGAGGCATGCTCGATCTCGAAGACAACACCGTCGTCGAGTGCCTGAGCGGCGACTTCACAGATGACTTGGCGAATGTTGTCGATGTCGTTGTCGAGCGCTTCGCCTTGAAGGTCGACGTCCCGAGTCGGCCGACGTTCCCCGAACGCGGCCAAGAGCACCCCGCCCTTCAGGACGAGCTGATCGGCATAGGGAGACCCGGCCAACCGAGCGAGGAATGCTTCCAATGCGTAGAGCTGGAAGAGCTCGTCGACTGGCCGACGGTCGCCCCGTGCCTTGTTCCGCAAGTCGAGGTACGCACGTCCCGCGACGGTTGCCCGAGTTGGCGCGCTCACAACAGAACCTCGAGCGCGCGCCGCAGTGCCGGCTCGGCGCGGGGGAAGTTCCGAGCGAGTTCGATCAAGCGGGCCGGACTGCGGCCTGGCCGGCCGATCCAGCGGCG
>Ga0181533_1002651_pt1 | contig 20607 bp, 22 predicted proteins | sample PEATcosm2014_Bin_45_FD_119772 | JGI IMG/M metagenome (GOLD analysis project Ga0181533, IMG submission 119772) | Peatland microbial communities from MTU Mesocosm Facility, Houghton, MI, USA - PEATcosm2014_Bin11_60_metaG | ecosystem: Environmental > Terrestrial > Soil > Wetlands > Peat | place...
CTTCCGTGTGCCTGGCTATCATTCCCAGCATGGTGGACTTCCCCACCCCCGAGCCGGCCATGATCCCCACCCTCTGTCCACCGCCGCATGTCAGAAGCCCGTTTATGGCGCGTATTCCCAAATCCAGCGGGGTATTTATAGGGGCGCGCTTCATGGGATTGACCGGATTTGAATATATAGGGTACTCCTCTTCGACGGCAATCGGCCCCTTGTCGTCAATGGGCTCTCCAAGGCCGTTTATTACCCTCCCCAAAAGAGCTCTTCCCACACCAAGCGAAGATTTTTGCCGCAGAACGGAAATAAGGCTGCCGAGCCCTATCCCCCGTAATTCTCCGAGGGGCATGAGAAGAGTCTTGTTGTCACGGAAGCCAACCACTTCGGCGGGAATTGGTTGTCCATGCTTGGGGTGAATCTCGCAGAGAGAACCGACCGCCGTTTCCGGACAAAACCCTTCGATTACCAGGCCAACCACCTGCGCCACCTTGCCGTGGAACCTCATCGGTCTGATAGTCTGCATAACAGGTATATATTTTTTCAGGTTTACATTATGGGACATCATGACGTTCTTCCTTGTCCTGCTGTGATTTTGGCGCATTAACATCTGTAATTTCGCCTAACATGTTTCTCTCTTCTATCAGACATTTGTATATCTCTTCCAGTTGAGCTTCTATGCGCGCATCAATTACCCCGGTCGAGCTTTCGACAACGCATCCGCCAAGGGTTGTCGTCTCATCAGGCTTTAGAGTGATCTGTCGCTCTTCATCGATTCCCGCAAGAAATAACTCCTTATTGGAGTTTATAACCTTGTAATCCTCCGGGTGAAGGCAGACGACAATATCATGCTGCTCGGGAAATCCCTTCAAAGCTTCGCTCACCAGTTGCGTAAGTATATGTCTGTCATGTTTGATTTCCTGCCGTATTATCTTTTTTGCAACCATGAAAGCGAGCTTCAGAAGTTCCTCTTCGCTCTCCTTGATAATCTTTTCCCTCAGTCTTGAAACAATTGATATGGCTTGCGTCAGCGCACTGCAAATACTGGCAAGATCTTCATCTGCCTGTTTCCTCTCCTCTTCGACACCCCTGGTGAATGCATTCTGGATTCTGTTCTCCAGATCCTCCTCGCTTATCATTATCATTCCGGGCGCTACATTCAGCCTCTCAGCCACCTGGTCTTCGATTTCAGACGGAAGACGGTCTTCTTGCTGAGGCGTTAAAGCGCCATCAAGGAAAAACGGCAAAAAACCATCTTTCCCGCCGTGAAATGCCGGAAATGGCTTTCTTTGAAAGCTATTGAAACAGAAGTCGGAGACCGGCCGATCTTCACTATGTCCCGACTTAATCACCCTAGACGAGGACATCGTCACCTCCGCGACCGACAATGACAATTTTCCCTTCCTCTTCGAGCCTGCTGGCAACCTTGACGATCTCGGTCTGAGCCTTCTCCACGTCCGAAAGGCGAACCGGGCCCATTACCTCCAGATCTTCCTTGATTACTTCCGCCGCGCGGGATGAAATGTTCCGGAAAACCTTCTCTTTGAGGTCTTCCGCACAGGTTTTGAGAGAAAGGGTCAACGTCTCCGTACTTACTTCTCTCATGATCTGCTGGATAGATCTCTCATCGAGGTTGAAGATATCCTCAAAAGTAAACAGGTGCTTCCGGATGATCTCCGCTAGCGGCGGTTTAAGAACATCTAAGGCGTCAAGGATCTGTTTTTCCCTGCTCCGGTCCAGATGGCCGAACACCTCCACGACCTTTTCGACCCCTCCCACCTTGAAGCGCTGGACCCCTCCCATGGAGGTGAACTCTCTCTTAATAACCTCGTCTATTTCCGAGAGTATTTCCGGGGAAACCTGATCCACATCGGCTATGCGCATAACCACATCCGCCTGCAGTTCCTGGGGTAGGTGACCGATAACCTCACCGGACTGTTTAGGCCTGAGTTTCGCTAGGACCACCGCTATTGTTTGAGGATGTTCCTGAGAAAGAAAGTTGGCGATGGTCTTTGAATCCATGTTGGCGAGAATATCGACAAGATCGCCCTTTGATGTATAAAGTTCCTGCATCATCACTTCTGCTTTCTGGGGGCCTAAAGCCCTTTCCAGGACCTTCTTTACGAATTCCTCTCCCTGGGAAAAGAATCCTGACGATGGGTCCGTCATCCCCGAGAATTCCTGAACAACCTTGTCGATCTGCGGGCGTGAGACATGCCCCAATCCGGCCATGCTTTGTCCGATCTTCTTAATATCGTCATCTTCAAGATGGTCGAATATCTTGCCGGTTGCATCCGGGCCAAGAAAAAGGAGAAATATGGCGGCCTTGTCAGCTCCGTTCATCTATAACCTCTGGAGTAATTTCAGGTTGACGGTCCCAAGACCGAAGGTTGTCAGAAATAAATGATGCGCCATGATTACCATTCTTCAGACTTTAGATTTGACACCTGAGGGTTTATTAATCCGTCTGTTTCAGCCAGCTCTGCAGTATCTGGGCGGTTTGATAAGGGTCTTTCTTCACTGTCTCGACTAGTTCAAGCTGGTTGACCTTGCTCATCGCCAGTTGCGCGCGTTGCGTCGTGTCACCTAGTTCTCCGGCGGAATGCTCGATAGCTTCAAATGAAGTAACGCCGGTCGGCTTGTACGTGCCCAGCATATTCAGCATCGGCTTGAGCACCAGGAAGATCAGTGCGAGGAATCCGAGCACGATGAGCAGATTTTTCAAGATAGTTGATAAAATCGGCGCCTCCCACCACGAAGAACTCCCTACTTCCCCACCTTCGGTCGCAACTTCCTGAAATGGAATGTTGGCTACCGTGACCTGGTCTCCTCGGGTGGGATTAAACCCTACCGCACTTTTAACCAGCGCTTCGATCTTCTGCATCTCGTCAGGGGTTCTCGGCACATATTTCTGCTGGGGAGCACCCTTTTTCTTGGTCGTCAACTTCTCGTATTTCCCGTCTACAAGCACAGCCACGGAAATTCTGTTCAACGCTCCCGCTGGCTCAACGATACGGGATTCAGACCTGCTTATCTCGTAATTCTTTGTTTCATCGTTTTTACTTCCGCCACCCGGCGCCGCTGCCGGTACAGTAGTTTTCCCAAGATTGCTCTGCACGCCTGGAATCCCTGCGGGGGTAGTGACATTTTCCTTTTGCTCGCTGCGCTGTTCGCTTCTTACGACCGGCTGCGGATCATATCTTTCTTCATACTTTTCCAGATTCTTGTAATCCAGAGAAACATTCACCCTTGCCGCCGACTTGCCCTCTCCAACAATCCTGTCGAGGAGCGACTGCAGACGATCTTCAATGTCCTTTTCAAAATTGTGCTGAGTTTCAATCATGGTTGAGACAAGACGGCCTGCCTGGTCGGATGCGGCGGGCTTGTTGAGCATTCTTCCCCGGCTGTCGATAACGGATATATTGTCCGGAGCCATCCCTTCTATGGAGGAGGCGACAAGATGTATGATCCCCTGTACTTCGTTCTCGCTTAAAAGACGTGCAGACTTCATTTTAAGCACGACAGAGGCCGTGGGGGGCTTTTCGTTTTCCTTGAACAGGGATTTTTCCGGGAGCGCCAGGTGCACTCTGGCCGAATCTACTCCTGCTATCTGTGAAATGGTGCGCGACAGTTCCCCCTGCAAGGCACGCTGGTAGTTCAGTTTCTGAACGAATTCAGTCATGCCGAAGTTCTTCCGGTCGAAAATTTCGAAGCCGATGCCGCTTCCCTGCGGAAGCCCTTCCGAAGCAAGTGACATACGAAGCTCATAGACCTTGCCCGCTGGAACAAGTATCGCCTTGCCGTCGTCGGATATACGGCACGGCACCTTCTGTTCCTTGAGCTTTTTCATGATCTCACCGGCGTCATCATTGCCGAGATTGGAAAACAGTGGTTTAAAATCGACCCTGTTCGCGGTCATGATCAAAAGGCCAAAGGAAAGGGCCGACAAGATAACAATCCCGCAGACTATCAAACGTTTGGTGGGAGAGAGTGAAATTATGGGGGCAATTAGCTTGTTGATACCCTCTGGCATGTGATCTCCGTAAGAAAGATTCAAGTTTAAAATTCGTAGTCATGGCCACTGAACTGCATCAGACCTGCATTTTCATGATTTCCTGGTAGGCATCCAACGCCTTGTTTCGTACTTGAGTAAGAAACTGGAACGAAATATTCGCCTTTTCCACGGCCATCATTACTTCATGCAGTTCTTTTGAATCGCCGGTAACCATATTTTTTATCTTGTCATCAGCCTGAGCCTGCAGATCACTGACTTTGCCGACAAGTTCTTCGAAAAAATTGCCGGATTTCCCAGGTTGAACCGAAGGATTGATTCCATTTGCGCCACTTGCCCCGTTTGCGGGAATAACCTTCGATATGCCGGCGCCGCTATTTATCCCGTTAATCTCCATCCGCCACTCCAAAAAAAATTTTAAGTTTTCTTGATTCCCGCCGATTACTTGATCAGAGGTTTAATATTCTGCAACAAATCCATTTACCGTAAAAGATCGAGCGTTTTCGTCGCCATGCTTTTGGCAGCCTGGGCTGCCGTTACATTTGCCTCATAAGCCCTGGTGGCGGATACCATGTCCGCCATTTCTTCTATGACATTGACATTGGGAAGCGCCACATATCCCTGTGCATCCGCATCAGGATGGGTCGGATCATACTGCAACCGGGGGGGTGACTGATCTTCCCGGATCTGTGTGACTTCCACTTTTTTCAAGTTTGCATTGCCGTTTCGATCCAATACCGCATTGAAACCTGCAGTTGCGGGGACCGCGGCAAAAACCGGGTCCTTGCGTTTGTAAGGTCCCCCTTCCGGTGTCCGCGTGGAATTGGCATTTGCTATGTTGCTGGATATGAGGTTCATTCTTGTTCTTTCGGCGGTCATGCCTGAAGAACTAACGTCCATGGAAGTAAAAAAATCCATTTATATGCTCCCTTTAATTGCCGTTTTCAGGCTTTCGAATTGTTTCGAAACGATCTGAATCGTGGCGTTGTATAGAATCTGGTTCTCTGCCAGTTTTCCCATCTCGTTTTCCAGTTCGACTCCGTTTCCGTCCTTCCCAATGGAACTGTCAGGGGTTTCGACCAACTTTCCCTGGACGTTGTCAAGCCCTGCAGCTTGACCTTTGAGGGGAATATGACGGGGATTCGTAATTAGGACTGACCCGTCTCCCCGGTTTTTCAATGCCTCTTTCAACTCCCCTTCAAATGAGAGGGTTGTCGGGATATACCCCGGAGTCTCGGCGTTGGCGAGATTGGCTGAAATCAAGTTTTGATTCTTTGCCCTCAGATCGAGATTCTTTTCCAGCAGCCTGATGGTCGTGTCAAATATTCCGTCCAGCGCCATGGTTCTGTCTGTCTCCTTTAACCAGGTTTACAGCAAAAGCTGTACCATCCTAGATACAACTGTAATATCAAGTGGTTATAAAGTGGCGGGAGTGCAACCTGTTATCTGGCAAGTTAAGCAGGCCAAAAAGAGATTAATTTAAAGAAAGTTGCGAGGAGAAAAACTTGAATTGGAAAAGTGCGGATACCCGGCATGTAAAGAAACTCCGCTCCCCACAAGGGATTGCGGCGTGGATGGCTGATTCGGCAGGTACGTCAAAAGAATGTTTGGGAAGGACGTTTTTTTGACACCGGTCAGGCGGCATTCAGATATTTTGATAATCTCACCCTGAGTTCATCCGGGGCGCAAGGCTTGATGATTATATCCGCAGCTCCGTATTTCAACGCCTTGAGTACGCCGGTCCGGGTCCATTGTCTGGCACACATAATAATAGGAACCGGACCTTGGGGAGAAATCGCATTGATTTTGATGCAGATAGAAAGTTCATGGTCATCCGCATCCGCTATACCAAGTAATACCGCTCTTACCGACCCTTTTGGGAAAAAATGGCTCAAGTCGGCGTCAAGGGTAGCGGACATGGTTTTTATTTCGGTGGCGGAGAGAGCTTCCTGAAAAAACTGCCGATCCTCGGAATTGTCCTCCAGAATAAGGACCGTGCTTTCATTTACCGTGCATTCCAATGGCGCCGCGCTAGCCTCTTCCGACGTTGCATCCACACCCTGCGAAGTTGCGCTTACACCTCCCTGGAGATCATATAAGCTGGCAAGTGAAGATGGTATCAGTATATCGATCCAGTCCAGTTCCTGCTGCGGCATTTCAAGCTGCACCTTGAAAATGCAATATTCTCCATCAGGGACCGGTTCATTCTGGTTGACCTCATCCTTATTTGGAATGAATTTCTTCGGGTCAAGCAGTTTTAAATGGACTTTTTTGGGGAGGCTGGGCTTGAAAACAGAATTGAATGAACCGATAACCTGATTTATTACTTCGGAGAACGCATCGATATCATCCGAATCTATGATGGCCAGTTTTTTCTTCTCTGAAACCCTGGCAAGAGGAACCCCCAGCAGGAGACTCCCAAGGCCGATCGCATCCCTGAGAGAAAAAACCATGTGGAAAATCCCGTCATACTCTTCCTGGGATTTCACGCCGACAATGAAAGAGGCGTCTTCTATCGCCGTTATGTATTCCTGCTTTGTTTTTGTTGTTCCTTCGGTCTCTTTTACCTTCAGCTCATGGCCGAGGAGCATTCCCCCATCCAGCGCCGCCTGATTAAGTGCCGCTACCAGCATTTTCTGCAACTTCGGGAAGTTATCCATAGTTAATCCAGTTAACCGTAGCTACATTCATGGGAAAAATAAGACCCTGTATCAATGCTCATATTAAAAATTGCTTTCCTTCCTGATGGTAAGTCCTACCAGAAATCTCTCTCCGTCATACTGGAACGGAATGACAACGCAATCATGATTGGCCAGGGAACTGACCGTATATGTTTCACCGGAGATAACCGTGGGGATTGACAGGTTCAAGTCCAGCCCCCCCTTGGAGAGCACCTGCTTGACATGTCCTCCCAGCATATTGGCGATTTCCCCAAGGGCATCGTTTACATCTTCTCCCACCTCTTCCACTTCCATCCCAAGCATGTTCGAGGTTATTTTTATTGCGAGGAGCGCCGGGCAATGTATGGAAAGAATTCCGGTATAGCTTCCGGCCAGGCCGACCATCCCCGTTATGCTGCAATGGAATGTGTTGACCGGTTCGACCATAGGATAACAGTCCTCTACTTCCATCACCATCATGGTGGAAAATACTTCCTTGGTGGCATCGATAATAAAGCGCGCCATATCCTCTTCATGGACATGCGCGGATTCCATTACCACGGCGTTCAGGCTCATATCAGACCTCCCAATTTCTCCTGAAGTTGATCAGGGGTGAAGGGTTTTCTGATGCTGCCGGTGGCGCCGTTGTTGATGGCCTCACCAATGATGTCTTCCCCACCTTCGGTGGTGATCATCATTATCGGCGCCTTGCAGCCCTGCGCACGGGCCTGTTTTACAAACTCGAGCCCATCCATGTTCGGCATGTTGATGTCGGACAGGATAAGGTCTACCGGGCTAGTCCCCAGAGCATTCAGCCCTTCGATGCCGTCGGCGGCTTCGTAGATGTTGTCCACCGCCAGACCTGCCTGCCTGAGTGAACGGGAGATGATTTTCCTCATTGTCGAGGAATCGTCTACGATTAAAATGTTAGACATAATGATCCTCCTTTCCTATAAAAACTTTCTTGTTAAGTAAATCGGCAGAAAGAGCGACAACTTTAGCCTAATAAAATAAAATCCTCGGCCAGAGCCGTGTTTTACGCCGCTCCATCACTTTCCGGTTCATTTGAGGGGATTATCACCGTGAATCTGCTCCCCTTTCCTTCCGTACTTTCCACCCTGATGGCCCCTTCGTGGGACTCGACTATGGCCCTGCTGATGGTGAGGCCAAGACCGGTACCTTTGAATCCTGAAGCGCCGGCCGACCGGAAGTATTTTTTAAAAATGCGCGAAAGGTCCTGCCGGGGGATCCCGATACCTGTATCATCAATATTTACATAAAGGTTTCCTTTTGCCGCCCCGGCGTTAACTGAAACCTTCCCACCTCTTGGGGTGAATTTGATAGCATTAGATATAAGGTTATTGAATACGCGGGAGAGTTGTTTACAATCCAGATGCGCCATCGGCAAACCTTTATCCAAGGAAAGCGTGCATTTAATTTCCTTTTCGCGTGCTTCATTAAGATTGTCGCAAAAACATTCTTTCAGGATCACCCCAATGTCACAACATTCCTTGTTTAATTGCATAATTCCGACTTCCATCTGATAGGTCCCCAGCAGGTCTTCGATCATGGAAGTCAGTCTGGCCCCGCATTGATCCATCTGCTCAACAACGTCATTCAGTTTCTCATTTAATTCCCCATAAACTCCCATCTTCATCATTTGCAGATACCCTGTGACAACGGTCAGGGGCGATTTCAGATCGTGCGTCATCATGGCAACGAACTCTTCCCATTGCCTTTTTTCCTTCTTTTCGGCTGATATATCCCATATCTCGGTCATTTCTCCCAACAACAGTCCTTGTGGGTTTCTCACCTCGGAAGACCTGACCGCATAAACGCGCCCCAATAGGGCAATTTCTACTGACACATCGCGGCAATTTTCGCTGAGGACCTTGTAAACTGGGGTGCGAAGCGGCAGCATATAAACTTTTTTACCGATAATGAGGTCTTTGTGGGAATGCAAGATTTCTTCGGCGGTAGTATTCATATATGTCACTACACCGTCGACGTTTATGAAAATGACACCCCTCCCTATGGAATCGAAAAGTGATTCTATGACGGCAGGGGGTGGCTGAAAGTGTTTGATACGGCTCATTTTTTCTTTAACGGTTTGCGACATGTCACTACCGACCTTGCACCTTTCCAACATGGCCATTTCCTCGCTGTTTCTTAAACTCACTAATATTCGACATAGATTAAAGCTGACGCCTCCTGCGATCCCGTAATAAAGGACCTATCCGGATAGACGCCGCAACAGTTTTATTGACAGATTGCTGGTTGTAACCCGCGGTTATGCGCACAACCTCAGTACGTCAGCGGCAATTGCTTCCAGTGGTCTGATCAGTTCCACGCCGCCAAGCTTTATCGCTTCATGGGGCATTCCAAATACCACGGAACTCTTTTCGTCCTGAGCAATGTTTATTGCTCCGGCTTCCTTCATCTCCAGTACTCCCCTAGCGCCGTCATCTCCCATTCCGGTCATTATGACTCCCACCGCGTTTTTACCCGCATAGCGGGCCGCCGAACGGAACAACACGTCAACCGATGGCCGATGACGTGAAACCAATGGACCCTCCTTGATTTCCACATAATATCGCGCCCCGCTCCGTTTTAGGAGCAGATGAAAATTACCCGGCGCAATTAAAGCCCTTCCTCGAACAACTATATCATTATCCGCCGCCTCCTTTACCGTTATGCGGCATATCCCGTCCAAGCGCTGAGCAAATGCCCTTGTGAAACCCTCCGGCATGTGCTGAACAATTACGACTCCCGGGCTGTCGGCGGGGAGCGCCTCAAGGAAAACCCTGAGTGCTTCGGTGCCGCCGGTGGAAGCGCCAACCACAACGACCTTTTCAGTAGTCTGGATCATCGCCTTGGTATTGGGACGGGGCATGATAACGTCAGCAGTGAGCTTGGGTGCAATTTCGTGCCGTTTGGCGTCAATTGCTCTAACTCTAACCTGGCTTGCGGCCCTCACCGCATCACATATGCGCACCCTTGACTCCTCAAGGAACTGCTTGGTTCCCATCCGCGGTTTCTGGATGATTTCCAACGCTCCGTATTCCAGAGCCTTCAGGGCTGTTTCAGATCCTATTTCGGTAAGGCTTGAGCACATAACCACTGGTATCGGGTGCTGGCTCATGATTTTCTGCAGAAATGTGATCCCGTCCATGCGCGGCATTTCCACATCAAGGGTGATGACATCGGGGACTTCTTCCCTAATACGATCTGCAGCGATGAACGGGTCCGCTGCGGTTGCCATCACCTCAAGCTGCGGATCGGAAGTGAGTATCTCCGCAATTGTCTGACGAACCACTGCCGAATCATCAACAATAAGGACCCGGATTTTTCTTTTCATCTCTTATTCCCCTGTCAAACGAAACGAATACCCGCGTCAGTTTTCCGACTTTAACTTGTTTCATCATCGATGGATTCTTGGTGAGAAGACATATATTTGACATATTGTGCAGGATTGACTTTCTGTATCTCCGTTTCAGATTTCCTGAGACGCTTCAAAAGAACTACGCCAGTATGCGAAATAAAAAGGATTTTTCTTCCCTTGCTTCCACCTACATCAAATACGTTAATACGGAGCTTTTCCTCCTCAATTACCTGAAAAGCCATGACAATATTCTGTTGCCCCACTGTCATGCTCGAGATGTTTTCTCCACCACTGAACATGTCGGAACCGCCAAAAATTTTGACATCGATTTCCCCCCGTGCTACTCCATGTTGCATGAACCAGGCCAGCATACGCGATATCGAGCAGTCCACATACCGGATGCCTTCGTTACAGAATTCCTCGTACACGCAAGGCTTCTTCCCTTTACAGGTCGGCAAAAGCCCATGACAAATCGCATTTGCTTTAAGGCGCGGGCTGAACATGGTAACCGCTACACAGGAGCCAAGAAGCGTCGATATAAGCACCGGCGTTTCACTGATATAGATATTGCCAGGCTTGAGATATATTTGTGTCAGTTGCAGATTCATCATCTCTTTTTCCGGTATACTGTCGGATGCACCATAACAAGCGGGACATCCAAGCCGTTCAGAGTTTCGGAATGCCCCATGAAAATAAACCCTTCCTTTGTCAGGTGGGCGTAAAATCTCTTCAAGAGCCGTTCCTGAGTCGGCCGGTCAAAGTAAATAACAACGTTGCGGCAGAATATTATGTCAAACGATTCGTGAATGCCGAAATCATCATCCATGAAATTCAGGCGGCGGAAATGCACTTTCTCACGCAGTTCGGGAACAATCCGCACCAGTCCGCTGCTCCTGTTCCTGCTTCGCAGGAGATATTTCTTTTTCAGAAGCTGCGGAATCGGCGTCACTCTCTCGTCGTCGTATGCCGCCAGCTTCGCCTTTTCCAGCACCCTGGTAGATAAATCCGTTGCCATGATCCGATAGTCGAATCCGGGAAGCTTATCGGCAAATTCATTTAAAGTCATGGCAAGCGTATAAGGTTCTTCCCCCGTTGAACATCCCGCACTCCAGACCCTGAGTTTTCGACAGTACAGCGATTTTTGTTCCTGCACCCATTCAGGGAGCACTCTTTGCAGCAGATAGTCAAAATGTGCCGATTCACGAAAAAAATCGGTCTTATTGATGGTAATAAGATCGATCATACCGATCAACTCCTGATCCAATCCTTCGCTGCTGAAGAGATAGTCGCAGTAGGCGCCGAAAGAATGGAACCCCAGACTCTTCAGCCGTTTACCAAGACGTGCCTCGATCATCTGTTTTTTTGCGACAGGCATCTTGATTCCAGACTCTTCATAGATGAGCCGGCTCAGGCGCGTGAAATCTCTGTTGGTCAAAACAGCGTCGCACTCCTTATGTTTAAGGGTTTCATGCATGTCATCCGTCTCCCCAGATGGCGAAAGGATCATTCTATATTTATCTTATCGACAGACAAGAGTTGAAACATTGAAAAGGGTAGTAAAAAGAGGGCATGGCCTCAGGGCAAAACCATGCCCCAATCAGACCTAATCTGCTGCAGCTTAGAACCTCTCGAATTCCTCGTCCAGACTGTCTTTGCCGCAACCCATATCCAGGTCGGCGCCAACAGCCTTTGCGGTAATCATGCCGGCATCTTTTTTACTATGGCCGTTAGCCTTGCCATGTACGAGGTGATGCACCGTCTCTTTTTTTATCTTTTTCGGTTCTGCCGTTGCTTCAACCCTCTCATTCCTGAGTTGTACACCTTTGCCGGCACCATCTTCGTCCAATCGGAAGAATGCTATGGTACCCTGCAGTTGTTCGGCCTGCGAAGAGAGTTCCTCGGCAGTGGATGCCATCTCCTCGGCGGCCGAGGCATTCTGCTGGATCACCTTGTCCAACTGCTGGATTGCCTTGTTGATCTGTTCGGCGCCGGTATCCTGCTCTCTACTGGCAACGCTGATCTCCTGCACCAGATCTGCGGTCTTATTAATGTCGGGAAGAATCCCTGCCAGAAGCTCCCCAGCCTTCTCAGCCACTTCTACGCTGGATGCGGAAAGCTGTGATATCTCGCCGGCGGCCTTCTGGCTTCGCTCAGCCAGTTTCCTCACTTCGCTTGCCACCACAGCGAACCCCTTGCCGTGCTCGCCTGCCCTTGCCGCCTCGATCGCGGCATTGAGGGCCAGAAGGTTGGTCTGCCTGGCGATCTCTTCGATAATGTTAATCTTGCCGGCGATATCCTTCATTGCCTGGACTGTCCTGACCACGGCGGTGCCCCCTTCCTTGGCATCAGCGGCGGACTTGATCGCGATTTTCTCCGTCTGATGGGCATTGTCAGCGTTCTGTTTGATGTTGGAAGCCATCTCTTCCATGGATGACGATGCTTCTTCGGCCGACGCAGCCTGTTCCGAAGCGCCCTGGGACATCTGTTCGGAGCCGGTGCTCAAATGCAGACTCCCCGCAGTCACATTGTCCGCAGCGATCCTGACATCCTGAACACATCCACCTGTTGGTAAGGTTGAAAATGAAGGAGGACGTTCTTGCAGACGACAAGGCAGTAGTCACAACCCACCGGTTTCAGGGAAAGGAGATTGTGATACTTGAAAGAGATCCTGTTGCGCAACTGCTCCAAGATACGCAGATAACCGGGTTTTTCAGTCGGCTCAAAGTACTTGTTGAGCAGTTCGACAGGGGTTCGCTGTAGTTCCTCGGCAGGGTATACAGCGGCAGTAACCACATCTCCGAAGTTATTAGCACTATCGTAGTCGGTGGCAAAGATGCTAAGGTTCTTAAAACCGAACGGGTTCATCTTCTCGGCGAATATCATGGCAATTGTATAAGTTCCCTGGCCTAGGGCGCACCCCGCGTCCCAAATCTTGATCCTGCTTCTGCCGCTAGCATAGCGGATCATATGGTCGGCCGCGTGTTCCAATGTAGGTTGATCGCGCATGAAAAATGTAAATGCCATACTGTACTCCTCATAAAGCGTTAACTGTTCACAGCTTCCTTAACCGTGCGTAAATCAAAGTCCTTAGTACCCGCCAGTTCAATAACTGAAAAGACCTTGTCGATATTAAGAATTATGATGAACTGGTCATTATGCTTTCCCATCCCCATTATGTAATCTATATTCAGCTTACTGCCGATGCGCGGTGGAGGCTCGATCTGATCTGGTTCCAGGTCGAGTACCTCCTGCACCGAATCGGCCATGGCCCCGACAACAGTCCTTTCACCGTCCACCTCTATTTCCGTGATGATAACGCAGGTATTAACCGTCTTTTCCGTCTGGGACAGACCAAACTTCAGGCGCATGTCCATTACCGGCACTACATTGCCGCGTAGATTGATCACACCGCGCATAAAATCGGGTGTCTGCGGCACTTTGGATACAGACGTGAAGTCCAGAACCTCCCTGACTATGTCAATATTTATTGCGAAAACCTCATCTCCCAGCTTGAATGTAAGATACTGGGTCGTTCCCATAAGGATTTTTTCTCCCATGTTTTCTCCTTTCATAGTCCAATCAGGCAATATTCAAATGTTTTTTCCACTTAGCATTTTTTATCGGCGTTTGTTGAAAACAATAAATGAGTATATTCCTTAGAGAATTGGGATAATTCCCTTACGGGGAGGTTATATTAGTTGCTCGACTGGGCAGAAACGGCATCGAATCTAATAACCATGATAGTCCGTGCTTTAAAATACGATTGATAACTAATGATGAAGCAGGAAGAGATAGTCCATAGAAAGCTTTACAGCGAAGTGATACAGACATCACCCTTGCTTTAAATTAAAGGTGGTTGTACGAACTAAAAGTGGCGAATGCGAATGGAAACAGATTATTGGAGATTGAACTAGATGACGGGTCAACGAAGCTAAAGAGAGGCAATTCCTTCGCGGATGGCGTATCTGGTTAAATCAGCCACATTAGTGAGCTTGAGTTTCTGCATGGTCTGCCGGCGGTGGGTTTCAATGGTTTTCGCACTGATATTGAGGATAAAAGCTATCTCCTTGGTGCTTTTCCCTTCCGCCAATAACTGAAGGACCTCCCGCTCACGGGACGAAAGAGTGGATTGCTCATTGTGGGCGCCCGGTTTATTCAGATGCACAATGTAATCCTTCAAGACTATCCCGGTGATTATCGGGTCCAGGAATCCGTTATTTTCCTCCACGCTGCGGATCGCCCCTACCAGCGTCTTGAAGGCGCTCATTTTCTGGATATACCCCTTGGCCCCGGCCTTAAGGGCTTCCACGACATACTCTCTTTCCGTATGCATAGAAAGGACGATTATCCTGCTCCCTGGAGTTTCCGTCATGATACGACGGCAGGCTTCAAGACCATTCAATTCCGGCATGGAGATATCCATGACAATTATATCCGGCTTCGCTTCTTTTGCCTTGGAAACTGCCTCCCTTCCGTTTTCCGCTATTGCAACCACTTCCATATCCGGTTCTCTTTCCAGAAGAGCGCTCAATACTTCGCTTACCATCTTATGATCGTCCACCAGCATGACTTTAATGCTCATTTCGCTCCCTCTGAACTGCTTCTTCGGCAGATACAGTATTGTTGATACCCCGTAAATTCACTCCCATGGCACGCAATAAGATTTATCTACTAAATATTATCAATAACCATACCAAATACTTATTTGATATATTTCATTATGTTGGCGTATTTTTGATAAAGTATGGGAAATTTGTGATGTAAACAAAGTTTACACTTTGTCGGGGATCTCGCCTTAGATTGAAGTTGGGAGCGGATTGGCGGGAATGCAAACAGCGTTTACATTTGTAAACTTTGTTTACATTTGTAAACTTTGTTTACATCGATTATTGAAAATTATGAGCAAAGTGACGAAAGGTGATAATAATCGTGAACTTAAATCAAATAAATTGCGATCAAAAACATAATTTTTCAATTAATCTAAGGGATTAAGGCCCATTCATCTTTTTTCAAAAAAGACCCTAATCCCAGGAAAAGCAGTTGACTCACACCAGACACTAAGAACACAAAGAAATCGATTTGTTGTAGAGTCAGCACCATTCATCAAATAGGTTTTCTTATGAATTTAGATAATCTATTGTTTTCCTTAGTGATCTTTGTGGCTTTGTGTGATATCTGCCGGTTTTAGGATAATCAATCCTCAATAGTCGGATTTCGCACCATTTTCCACAGCATTGACTAGTTGCGGGAGATCGAGGATCAGGGCGACGCTGCCGTTTCCGAGAATCGTCGCGCCGGACAGGCCTTGTACGTTTCGGTAGGCGCGTCCCAAGGATTTGATGACGGTCTGGTGCTCGCCAATTACATGGTCTACGACAAAACCTACCTTCGTATTGTTTACCCGTGTTATGATTATTTGCTCGATTGCAGGTGGTGTCCCGCCGATTTTGAATCGTTCCCTGAGAGGTATATAGGGGACTAACCGTCCTCGGACATCTGCGAGATTTCGCCCATGAGATTTTTCCACATCTTCGCGTGTCAATTCCACGCATTCGTCAACCTGCGAGAGAGGCATGACAAAACTATCAGAGCCGATTTTCACGAGCAGGCTTTCGATTATTGCCAGTGTCAGTGGCATCTTGATGGTGACTGTCGTCCCTTTGCCAACGTGGCTGCTCAGGTCGATAGTCCCGCGCAGAGCGTCGATGGCCCTTTTCACCACATCCATCCCCACCCCGCGCCCGGAAACGCTGGTCACCTGTTTTGCTGTGGAGAAGCCGGGGGCAAATATCTGGGCAAATATCTCCCGATCGGACAATTCAGTGCCAGCGGATATCAATCCTTTTTCCACTGCCTTTGCACGGATGGCGTTACGGTCAAGACCAGCACCGTCATCCGTTATGCTGATAACTACGCTGTCTCCAGAATGGACCGCAGCCAGGTGCACTATTCCTTTGGTCGGCTTGCCGGCGGCCTTTCGTTCCTCGGGCATTTCAATACCGTGGTCGATGCAGTTGCGGATCAGATGTACGAGGGGATCGTTCAATTTCTCAATTACATTCTTGTCAAACTCGGTCTCCGCTCCGTCAGTCACCATCTCCACCTCTTTCCCAAGTTCCCGGGACAGATCATGAACAAGACGCCTGAATTTACTAAATGTCGTGCCGATGGGTAGCATCCGGATGCCGAGGGCGTTGTCGCGGAGCTCGGATGTCAGTCGCTCCACTTCTTCGGCAACCGTAAGCAAATCGCTTTCCATATTGATTGCTGCGATCTGGCTTAAACGCGCCTGCACGGTCACCAGTTCCCCTACCAGATTGATCAGGGTATCCAGTTTTTCCGCCGGGACCCGGATGCTCGCAACCGACTCCTGTTTCTCCCGCTCATGCCGGATCTCTTTGACATGCTGCTGCTCCAGAAGAGCCGAGTGGAGTTTATCGGTTTGCACCAGCCCCTTTTCGACAAGAATCTCGCCGACCTGCTTCTGCTCGGAGAGCACCTGCTTTAAGGCATCAGGGCTCAGGTCCCCGCGTTCGACTAGAATCTCCCCCAGTTTCTTGTAATCCGCCTCGTTGTCCAGTCCCCCTCCGTAGTCAATGATCTCTATATCCAATTCACAATCATCATCAACGAAAATGAAGACATCTTTGATGGCGTTAATTCCCGTGCTTGTCGTAAGAATAATGTCCCAATATATGTAACATGACTCGGCTTCAAGTTCTTCCAGAAGTGGTAGATTGTCTCTCTGCGCAACTACCTTGCACTCCCCCAGCCCGCGCAGTTCGTTGACCAGGGCCACCGGGTTCGTACCGTTGAAGAATATCTTCCTTGCCGGTTTGAAGCGGACCCGATAGGTAACCTTCTCCTTGCTTGTTATTGCCGCTGGGGCAACCAAGGATTGCATTGCCGGTGATGCCGCTTCCGGCCTTCCCCCGTGGCCGGAAGGTAAAAATCCGCGCAGCGCAGTTATTATCCGCTCTCCCGTCTCTATGTCAACGCCTGCTCCTCCGTCGGCAGCGTCGAGCATCGACTTGATCTGGTCGCGGGCCGCCAGGGTATAGCTGATCAATTCCGTGTTGATGTTAATCTTTCCATTTCGTACAAGGTCGAAAACGGTTTCCACTTCATGGGTAAAAGCAGCAACATCGCAGAACCCGAACATTGCCCCCGACCCCTTTATTGTGTGCATGGCGCGGAAAACGCGTCCAACAACCTCCAAGTCGTCAGGCGTCTCCTCCAGTTCAAGGAGAGAGCTCTCCAGTTCGGTCAACAGCTCATAAGCCTCTTCCCTGAATGCATCTTTGTACTTGTCTTTCATCCCAGCACCTTCTTCACTACTGCCAGCAACTGGTCGGGCTTGAATGGCTTGACGATCCAACCGGTGGCGCCGGCCGTCTTCCCTTCCTGTTTCCTGGCATCCTGCGACTCGGTGGTCAGCATTATGATTGGAATGAACCTGCATGCTGGTAGGGACCTCGCCCCCTTGATCAGGCCGATGCCGTCCAGGTTCGGCATGTTCAGGTCGGTAATCAACATGTCGATCTTCTGTTTGCCGAGCTTTTCCAAGGCATCCTTGCCGTCGATTGCTTCCAGGACTTCATAACCGCTCTCCCTGAGGGTAAAGCTGACCATCTGCCTGACACTTGCCGAATCATCCGCAGTCATTATCATTTTTCCCATTGGTTATCACCTCCGGCCCAGACGCAGGTTTTGGAAATATCTATTGAGCAGCCTATGTGACGGATAAATCCCGCATCCTGGACAATTGTTTTTATTGGTTCATTGACAGAAAAATTGACAATAAATTGTTTCTCAAGTCTTATAGCACTAATGTGTGCCGCGCAGATCAATTGCAGGCCGGTCAAATCGACCTCGGAGACTCCTTCCAGATCGAGCTGCAACCGGTCATTGTTGGCGAGCGCTTCCTGAAGAACCTTCTTGATTTCTTCGGCATACTGAATGGTCATTTTGCCGTTTAGCGTGATAACTTTAGTTTCCGGCGCATCCGCCTTAATCATCTGTTGAATGGTAATATCCGACATGACCTCTCCTCACCAAATCAGAACAACTCCACATTATCACCGTATTCTCCCGAGACCCCATCCTGGTGAGATGCAGGAATGAATCCCTTCCCCGCATCAGGAATATTTGTCCGTGCGACTCCCTCATGAATTATCCTCTCACTGTGGATGGTATAGCGACCGGAAAGGTCTACGAGGTTCGCCGACGACGCAGCGACGGGGGAAGAACGGACCATGGGTCGCATCTGGAAAACCAGACCCGTGAGTTCGTCAATCACCTTGCCCAGCACGGTTTCGGTCCTTTGAAGTACCCTTATTCCGGTAGCAGTATTCCCTAGGTCCGTATTCAGAGATTCCACGGAGCGTTCTATGCTTTCAAGTAGTGAAATGAAACTACCATTGATATTGTGCAGCATCCTCAACATTTCTCCGAGGTTGGTAGTAATTTCCCGCACCTCTGCTTCCAGTAGGGAGGTTTCCGCGTCAACGTCCCTGCACAGATTTCCGGAAGCGTCGGTGATGCTCTTGAGCATGCCTGTTACGGCGCCGGTCTGGGACCTTGCATCCAATGAAAGTTTCTGTATGGCCTCGGCAAGGATCCCGAGAGCGGCCCCGTCTTCACCGGTGCGGGCTGCTTTGATCTGGGCGTTGATTGCTATCAGTTCTATCTCTTCCCCTATAGTTTCTATTGACTTGACAAACAGCGATATCTCCTCGATTGTGCTGTCAACGCCTTCGAGAGCAATCACCAGCCCCCTGTTTTCTTCCGCGCTCCTTTTAAGCGCATTGGCAACGTTGGTAAGATTGCTTTCCATCTCCTTGAAAAACGAGGAGCCTGCCTCATCGGCGGATCCCGCCATCTCCCTCGCCTCCCTGGAAATTGCATTCTCCATTGCCGCAATTCCCCGAAGGTTCTCCATAATGTTGCCAACTGCATCTGCCAATTCAGTATTAGCATGGACGAGTTGAGCTGCCTGCAATTCAGTTACAGCCAGGGCATCGCCAATAATGGCGTCCAGCTCGCCCGAGCCTTCGGCTGCCCCGCCCCTACTCTCCACTCTGCTACAGAGATCTGCAAGCGCTTCACCAGCGTGCTCTATCTGCTGGCGGGTAATATCATGGAATTGCATCGCCATGACCACCTCGACGATGTTTCTGGAAACATCTTGCGAGGCTGTCGTGATCGATGAGGCGAAACCAGTACATTTTGCTTTTACTTCCGCCAGCACGCCAAGGCTCAATGAGGCATTCCCCAGCATAGCCCCGACCTCCGCCCGCTGCTCGGATTCAATCCTTCTTACTCGGTCGATAGCCTGCCGGACTATGACGCTCAGCTCCTTTTTGCGGTCGTTGACGGATGAGGCTCCATCATTGATCTGCACATATAATTGTTGGACATCACTCGCCAGATTATCGAAACCTTCCGCCCCCTCGGCCAGACGAGTGCTCTCTATCCGCGTGCAAATGCCTAACATACGCAGCGTCTTATTGATTTTCCTGAATCCGGCGAGAGGGTCATCGAGATCGTCCAGCACTTCAATTATCCGGCAGAGCGTAGATGAACTCTGCACGTCTTTTTCCAACGAATTTGTCAGGAAATAATCCATTCGGCCAACTATCCGATCAAGACTTTTGATCCCATTGACTACTTCTTCCCCGGTCACCAGGTTGACCAACTCCTGCGCAAGGGAGGTGATATTGCCCGCGCGTTGCTGGAAATCATGTAATTTTGCGCCGATAGCGAGGAACTCTTCCTCTGTCGAACCGGTAAGCGTAAGCAGTTCGCCGTCTATACTCCGAAGTGCAGACATCAGTTCATTCGATGTCAAGCCATTTATATCAAGTGCCCGGGATTGCGGGGACACAGTTTCTATGTCAGGAAAAGCCATTTTCTGTATCCTTGATATCAATTTCGATTCAGGAATATTAACCTACAATAGATTTATCGACAGGTAATATATTATCTGTATGCGCCTTTTCCTGATTAAGGCTAATCATAAGCCTTACCTTTGCTTTGGCAGATCATTCTAATGAAAGAGTTGCTCTAATACGAGTTGTAATCGAAATGAGTCCTGGGTGGCGAGGAAGTGATGACGCAGTAGTTCATTAGTATGCAGAGGAGTCTCCGATGATGCCACATTCGCAAAGGATGGACCGCGAGAACCGCCCCTTTCAGGGGGAGGCCGAAGGCCTCGCAATGAAATCGTTTGATTACGGCTTTGTATTACTCGTTATGCACTTTTACTCTGAAATAGGGCGGGGGAAATTTATTCCGATCCGCCCAAGAGCCTTATACATTGAAGAAGCAAGAATAGTTGAATTGCTACAGGAAGTTTTCGATGACAAATAGGAGAAGAAGAAATTGAAAGGAGTGGTCGCGAGTACGAATGTGGGCTTTCCTACGCCAGTCTGTGGCAGCGAGTGCAGATATTATCGCAATTAGCCTCGGCGCTTATTAATCCAGATTCGGCAGATTATCCACGATTTGTTGGGTTAATGTTTGTTTCACACCTAGTTGCAGCGGCTCAGGCGCCACAAGGC
>Ga0181533_1002657_pt1 | contig 20580 bp, 19 predicted proteins | sample PEATcosm2014_Bin_45_FD_119772 | JGI IMG/M metagenome (GOLD analysis project Ga0181533, IMG submission 119772) | Peatland microbial communities from MTU Mesocosm Facility, Houghton, MI, USA - PEATcosm2014_Bin11_60_metaG | ecosystem: Environmental > Terrestrial > Soil > Wetlands > Peat | place...
AAGATCCCTGATGCAGAAATGGCCACCCTCAACTTGGCGCCAGCAGCTTTTCATGGAGACTGGAACTATTTAGTTTCGCCTCATGAGTAGAAATGTAGACTTTATTTATGCGCAGGCCCTTACTCCTGCTTACTGCTCCATTACAACAAAGATGTACGGAGAGAGATTGCTTTGTAAGTCCCCCCATTGGTTCCGCGAGAAGCCAAAGACCATATATTTGCCGTTGATCTGATTGATCATCAACGTAAAGGGATGAGAGCCTGCGTGGCTGTCGATCATGGTTCCGTCGAATTCACCCGGGGCCACCTCGGTATCCAGAGTAAAGGTAGCGCATGAGTCCCCGCCAGGACATGTGTCTTCAGTTCCGCTCGCAAAATTCGTGCCCGTGTACTCACCGGCGGAGATGCATGAAGAAACTCCCGGACCACAGATAGTGGTCGATGTGGTGGTGCGTGACCAGATGGCCTGTGTCTTGTCCACGAGTGTTACTCCATCCGGCGCAAAGGGCGGATGAGTCATAAAAACGAATCCTCTGAACTCCCTTCCCGTCTGCAAAACGGCGGTCGTGCCGATCTTGGCTGTGGGCTGGAGCATGCCGATAACTCCACCGTTCGTTCCCTGATCCCCTATAAAGACGCCGGACGGCGTCACCCCGAACTTTGTTGAGTCGGCAGCGGTGGTGGTGATAACTCCGTTGCTGCACGAACCGGTGTACGTAATGGTAGATAGTGGTGTTGTGCTACCCAGAAGAAAAGGGATTACGGATATGGTAGGAGTGCTCGCGCTTCCGGTTAACGCGGCGGTACCATAGGCTGGATCGGTGCCAACGTCCCACCCCAAATTAGCCACTTTGATCCAGTTATAGCTAGCTGGCGATGGGCAGGTGCCCTGCGCTGCCGCAATCACCACCGCATCCTTAGCACCGGCTGGTTTCACGATCAGGGCCGTGTTGGGAAACTCAACAGCATAGGCAATGCTTCCGACCGCCACGTTGCTATCGGTTGAAGCAGTGAACGTAAGCTGCAAGTAATTGCTCGTTAACGTGGCGACAGTGCCACTGTACGTGTAGCCAGTCGTATTGTCTGTCGCTGAGAATGTGCCGTTGCCGCTTGAATCTTTGGTTATCGTCCATGACCAAGCGTCTCCAGGACTCTGGGTGCCGAAGTAGGAATTTGCGCCGCTGCCGCCGCTGCTGCAACTCATGATTGAAACTGTCGATACGAGGGCAACTGCCATCATGAGTAAAAGACACAACCTGATAGCCTTCATCCGATTTCTCTCCTCGTTTAACTTCGGATAATTTTTGGTACCTCCTCGATGGGCCTGGGGAAGATTCCGCTTCCGGAAGCCATCCCACTGCGTGCTAGAAAAGAGATTGAAGATCGAACATTCCAGAGGATTGCTTTTCAGCGAAACATACACAAAGGTTAGGTGCTGGGCAATCGGCAATATACCTTAGCGTCGTGCAGTAAATATCTCGGCAGGGGCCGGATTATCTCCCGGGTATTGGCGTTCCAATTAATGCCGTTCCGGCGGATAAGCAACCGCGAGCGAAGCCCGCAGCGCATCGACCGCCAACTGCGCCGCATGGTGCGAAGCGGGCGGAAGGCCGTCCAGCGACTCGATGATCGCGTCGCGGCGGATGGCAAGCGCGGCGGCTACCGTCAAACCCTGCGCCATCTCGGTGAGGCGTGAGGCGCAGGCGATGGTCGGCACGCAACCCTGGGCGCGGAAGCGCACTTCAGCGATCACGCCGTCTTCTAGCCGCAGGCTCACTTCCAGCATGTCGCCGCACATGGGGTTGTCGAGCCGTGCGACGGCATTGGCGGCCGGCAGTTCGCCGCCGTTGCGCGGGTGTTCGAAATGTTCCAATACTAATTTCGAGTACATAACGTCGGCTGCGCTGTTCTGGCGAGTCCGTGCAGGGCCGCTGAAATTCTACCAGCCAAGCCAGCCTCGGCAGAGTGCAATAGAGCGCTTCCCAGGTAGGTATATCCCGACATATCAGACTGTCATGGCGAGCGAAGTCGAGCCACCTTTTGTTTTTGCCGCCGAAAACAAAGGGTGGCTCCACTCCGCTTCGCTCCGGTCGCCATGACATACTGTTGGATACCCCAGCAAGGGAACCGTTCTAATACATGAAGACCCGATTAATGACGGAATCCAACCAACCCAGAACCAGGAAGCAGGTGGTCGCCGCACTGCTCATCCGCGAAGAGCGAGTGCTGATCTGTCAGCGCACCAGGAACCAAGCGCTGCCGCTCAAATGGGAGTTCCCCGGCGGCAAGATCGAACCCGGCGAGAGCAGAGAGGCGGCTTTAAAGCGCGAATTGCAGGAAGAGCTCGGCATCAACGCCGAGATTGGCCGAAAAGTGGCGAGCTTGCGCCATCGCTACCGGCAGGACAGCGAGTTCGAGTTGCACTTCTTCCTTGTCGAACGCTATTCCGGCGAATTAACCAACAACATTTTCGAAGATATCCGCTGGGAAGCACTGCGGAACCTGCCGCGCTACGACTTTCTCGCGGCCGATCTGCGCTTCGTGCAGGATCTGGCGGCGGGAAAAATAAAGATACTTTGAAAACCGTCCCAGTTCCCGGCTTCGGAGCCGGCAGCTGGTCGCATAAATATTTTCTTTGAAGGGGCGCAGCTTCAGCCGCGCCGCCCAGAGCCAGTAATGGCGCGGGCTTTAGCCCCTGAGGAGATTGCCGTTTGTTTCAAAAAGCATTTATGCAACCGTCCGGCCCGTCAGCCGCGTAATGTGTTTACCATTAGCATTAGCGTAAGCACGATCATGATCACGGTCGTCGCCCAGGCGATCGCATTGAAAGCGCGTGAATTCACGTGCTTGCCCATCAACTCTCGTTTATTGATGAGCACCAGCATGGCAACAAGAACAAACGGCAGCACAACGCCGTTGACGACCTGCGAGAGAATGCTGATCTTTACCAGCGGAATATTCGGCAGCAGGATCACCGCGGCGCCCGCCGCCAGCAGGATGGTGTAAAGCCAGTAGAATGCCGGCGCCTCGCTGAATTTCTTATCCACGCCCGACTCGAAACCGAGCGCCTCGCACACCGTATACGCCGTCGAGATGGGCAGGATAGAGGCCGCGAACAGCGACGCGTTGAACAACCCCGCCGCGAATAACAAATAGGCGTATTCGCCCGCCAGTGGCCGCAGCGCCTGGGCGGCGTCGGCGCCGTCCTTGACGTCGCGGTATCCATGGGCGAACAGCGTGGCCGCGCAGGCCACCACAATAAACCAGGCAACGATATCGGTGAAAAAACAACCGACGATTACATCGATGCGCGAAGCCGCGTAGTGACGCTCCTCGATTCCCTTCTCCACCACCGAAGCTTGCAGGTAGAACTGCATCCAGGGAGCAATCGTCGTTCCTACCACGGCGATAACCATGTACACGTAGTTCGAGTTCTTCAGGTCGGCCGCGTGCGGAGGTTTCACCGTAGCGACCAGCGCTTCCCGCCAGGCCGGACCGGCAAGCACGCCCGCAATAATGTAGGCGAAATAGAAGAACGACGCGGCCAGGAACACCTTTTCCACGCTCTTGTAATCGCCCTTCACCACCAGCAGCCATACAAAAAGGGCCGCCAGCGGAACGCTGATGAAGCGCGACACGTGAAACAGTTCCAGGCTGCTGGCGATTCCCGCAAACTCGGCCACCACGTTGCCGAAGTTACAGATGATGAGCCCCACCATCATCAGGAAGGTGATGCGAAAACCGAATTCCTCGCGAATCAGGTCGCTCAGCCCTTTACCCGTGACCGCGCCCATGCGGGCGCTCATCTCCTGCACCACCACCAGCGCCAGGGTCATGGGAATCATGGTCCAAAGCAGCGTGTAGCCGAACTGGGCTCCGGCGGCGGAATAGGTGTAGATGCCGCCGGCATCATTGTCGACGTTGGCGGTGATGAATCCAGGCCCCACCACGGCAAGGATCAACAGCAGTTGTGTCTTCCAGCGCCTTAGCGTTCGCATGCGTCCATGCTTTGAGGGATATTGCCCGGAGAGGGCAAGCCCAGAATAACTGGTGCCGCGGCTCTTCGGGGAATAAAGTTCGAAGAAAAGTTTTCGACTGGCGAAGCTTTCGTCGGGCACTCCGCGTTTGTCGATTGGAGCAGTATTAGGGTTGGTGCATCCAAGAACGATTATTCCAGCGTGTCACCCTGAGGTTGAGCCGTTTTGCGGGCGTCTGAGCCCGCAGGCGAAATCCTGAGCGTAACGAAGGAACTCGGCGACGCGACGTAAGGGTCCATGTATTTGCTTTTTCCGGCCTTCGGGTGACGCGCGGTGAAATGCATAGATCGTCACGTCGGTTCGCAAACCGGGGTCCCCGGCAACGGCTGTTTCTGCCGTTGCTGGGGTGGAGAAGCGGCGAACCTCCTCACGATGACACCCGCAGCGCAGGACGCAGTATCTCTGGGTACTGCTCTAATTATTGGGAAACTGCACAAATCGCAACCCGGGCGGGTCGCCGCCTGATCGCACTGACCTACAGCTTCGCCCGCAGAATGCTGATAACGTCGTCAGCCGTGATGACGCCTGTCAGCGCCCCGGTTTCCTCGTCCACCACGGGCAGCGTCAGCAGATTGTATTTGTCGAAGATCTCGGCCACCTCGTGCTCGTCCGCTCCGGGATGGACCGTAATGAGCGGGTCGACCGCGAGCGACGAAAGCGCCGCATCATGCGGGGCCAGTACCAGTCTGACGAGCGGAACCGCGCCCAGCAGCTTTTCGCCTTCCCCAATCAGGTAAATGGTGCTCATGCTCTCCAGGCCGCCCTCGAATTTGCGCAGCATCTCGATGGCGTCGCTGACCTTGGCGGCCGGACTCAACGCCATATAGTCGGTCGTCATTCGCCCGGCGGCGGTATCTTCCTCGAATTCGAGCAAATCCTGCACTTCCTGCCGCTCTTCGGGCTCCATCTCGTGCAGAATTTCTTCCGACCTCTCGGGCGAGAGGTCGCCGAGCAGATCGGCAGCCGCATCCGGGTCCATCTCCTCGACGATGTCCGCGGCGCGGTCCGAGGCTAACGAGTTGACGATCGACACCTGAAGCTTGGGATCGACCTCTTCCAGCGTCTCCGCCGCGGTTCCTTCGGGGAGAGACTGGAAAACCGCCTCGCGCTCAGATGGGGCAAGGTCTTCAATAATGTCGGCCAGGTCCGCCGGATGCAGCTTAGCCAGACGATCGGAGGCAATCTTCAGGTGTACACGGCGCGCCGGATCGGTTTCAATCAGGCTGACGAATTCCCATGGGATGGGCCGGGGCGGAATCTTTTCCACCAGGCTGCGAAGCGCCGCTGATGGCACAATGCCCTTCAGCAGCCGCCGTATGGCCCCGCGCGCACCGACATCGACCGCGCCGATCCTAAGCTGTATGCCTCCTTCGTCGCGCGCCTGCGGTTGCAGTTCAACGTCGTTCACGCGCACCACTTTGCGGCCATGCACGTCGATGATCTGCTGATCCAGCAAGTCGCGGTCCATCAGCAGCATGCCCTCTGAACCGCTAAAGGCGCCCCACTCGGTCATGGCAACCGAGCTGCGAATCCCGCCATTGATGGACTGCACCAGCCGCGTTGTCAGCAGGCGGTCGCCGTCGCCTGTGCGCACCACCAGCAGCGCAACGTGGTTCGAGTCCTCCTGCGGGACCATCGCCACTTCGCGCACACGGCCAACCTTGGCGCCGGCGGCGTCGAAAACGGGCTGTCCGAGCAATTCAGATAACGCGAGCGATGTCATCTAGGGCGATTCCATAGTTGGCATACCCCTCACTATCACCGCCGGGCTTGAAAGCCCGGCTCCTGCATGGGGTATACCTTCCGCGAATCCGGTCTAGGCTGAGAATACCTCGGTTAGCAACTGTCGCCAAGCCAGAAGCGCATGAAACCGACAAGAATTAATTCCACAGTCAACGTGCCCCTCATGATCACCGCCGGGCTTCAAAGCCCGGCTCCTCTGCGGGGTATACCTTCCGCGAATCCGGTCTAGAATTAATTCGCCGTCTTTCCCCGGCATGCGCATGTTGGGGTGGAAGCCAGGGTCCCCAGCAAGCCCGCTGTGGGCTTGTTGGGGTGAACGCGGCACATCCCCTGGCGCGGATCGTGGCTTGCGGCCTGAAACGAGTTAACTGCATGGGAAGCATCGAATGCGCTGGCGTGTTGTTTGACCTGGACGGCGTGCTGGTGGATTCGACCCCGGGCGTGACGCGAGTGTGGCGCGGCTGGGCCATCGAACACGGCTATGACCCGGCGGAAATCGTCAAACTTGCCCATGGCCGGCGCGCCATCGAAACCGTTGAGCTGGTCGCTCCGCATCTGGACAGTGCCGCGGAGCTGGTGGAACTCGAACGCCGCGAGTTGGACGACACCGACGGACTGGTCGTCTTCGAAGGAGCGGCCCGGCTGCTGGCGGCCCTGCCTCCGGATCGCTGGACGGTTGTCACCTCCGGCACCCGCCGACTGGCCACCAAGCGCCTGCGGCTGGCGGGCTTGCCGGTCCCGGAGAAGCTGGTCTCAGCCGACGAGGTAAGGCTCGGAAAGCCGGACCCCGCTCCCTTTCTGCGTGGCGCCGAGTTGCTCGGTCTAAACCCTCGGAACTGCGTCGCCGTCGAAGACGCTCCTTCCGGAGTCGAGGCCGCCCACCGGGCGGGGATGACAGCTTTTGCCATACCCACCACTTATGCGCGATCGGAACTAAGCCATGCGGACGTGCTGCTGGAACGCCTCGACCAGCTCCAGGCGGCCAGCATACACGCCGGCGGCGGGGAGACCCGGATTCTGCTACGCTGGTGAGTTCATCTAATGTCTAGACCTAACGCGATGAACGCGACGAGAATTTCCTACACACTGGACTCCACCTTGGAAAGCGTAGATAAGGCCGAGGCGGCGGCGCGAGCATTTGCGGTGAAGGCGGGATTCGGTGATGAGGTCTCCGATCACATCTCCCTGGCGGTGCGCGAAGCCACGGTAAACGCCGTGCTGCACGGCAACAAATGCGACCCCCATAAACACGTCACCGTGCTTTTTGAGGCCGCTCCGGAGAGCTTTACCGTATGGGTGCGGGACGAAGGCGAGGGGCTGGACATCGCCACCATCCCCGACCCGCTGGCGCCACAGAATCTATTGGAGGAGTCGGGGCGCGGCATCTTCCTGATCCGGGCATTCATGGACGAGGTGCGCTTCCGTAACATGAACCCCGGAACGGAAATTACCATGATAAAGCGCGTGCGCCAAGCCACGCGGGAGGGCCAAGCGGCTTCTAAGTGACTATGACAGCGAGCACACGGCAGGTGGACGGAGTTACGATTGTCGATCTGAGCGGACCTATTACCCTGGACGAGGGCAGCACGCTGCTGCGTGACACGATCAAACAGCTCGCCAGCCAAGGACAGAAGCACGTCCTGCTCAATCTGAGCGAGGTCCATTACATCGACAGCTCTGGCATTGGCGAGTTGGTCAATGCTTTCACCACCATGCGCGACCAGGGCGGCGAGCTCAAACTGCTCAACCTGACCAGGAAAGTCCACGACCTGATTCAGATCACAAAACTGCACACTGTCTTCGACATCAAGGACGACGAGGCCACGGCGATCCAGGCATTCAGCCGGTCGGCATAAGAATCTCAGTTGCCATCATTCCTCGACGGTGCCCCACATCTGCCGCGGTTAGCAGATGTGGGACTTTGATTTCGATTCACTCGTGGGTGCCCCACGTCCTGCCCCGTTTTTGCGGCTGACGTGGGTAGTTTTTTTGCTAGGTACCCCATATCTCCCATCGAACCTCGACAGTGCCCCACATCTGCCGCAGTTAGCAGATGTGGGCGTTGGGGCTGGTGAAACTTTGCCGGTTCAGGCTTTGGCGGCGCTGAATCGTTCCCGCAGTTCGCGAATGGTGCGTGAGTGGTTCTCGCAGTGACCGGCCAGGCCTTCCACCAGCGCCAGCACACTCATTTCGCCCCGCTTCGGATGAATTCCCTTGTTGTTCCAAGCCTCGTCATTCATTCCCCGCAGCATGTTCGCCGTCATCCGGCGCAACCCCCGGAAAGCCGCCAAAACGTCTTCCACCGGCTGCTTCTCGTAATGCAAGGCCGCGGTCCAGCGCTCCTGGTCAAAGCCCATAAGGTTTGCGCCCGGCTGGGCGACCATGGCCCGCAATCTCGCCCCACTCACAACCTCGGCGTCAAAGGTGTGAACTACGTATTCCCGGATCGTCCACTTGCCCGGCGCCGGCACCTTGTCCAGAAACGCGGGGTTCACATTGCTTACTGCATCGGCCAGGACATCGCATCCCTTCAGATAACGTTCGATCACTTCCGTATGGCTCATCAGATCCCCTTTCGCACGGCGCTGGTAATCATACCTGCCCGATCAGGTTTGAGTAAATCGGAACGCCCTGCGCGGGCAGTCAGTCATTTTAGAGCGGGTGCCCCACGTCCCGCCCCGAAGTTGGGCTGACGTGGGGCCGTTCCCCGGTGCGCGCCGCGGTTGCACGTGTTAGGGCAGGTCAACGGTATAATCAATTCTTCTCATGAGCTACACCGTTCTGGCGCGCAAGTACCGCCCTCAGCGATTCTCGGATGTGATTGGTCAGGACCACGTGACCCGCACCCTGAAGAACGCCCTTGAGCAGCAGCGCATTGCTCACGGCTACATCTTCAGCGGGCATCGTGGTATCGGCAAGACCACCATTGCCCGCATTTTGGCCATGGCCTTGAACTGCCGTTCCGCCGATCATCCGGTGGCGGAGCCCTGCGGCGTGTGTGACTCCTGCCGCGAGATTCGCGAGGGCTCGGTCGGCGCCATGGACGTTATCGAAATCGATGCCGCCAGCAATCGCGGCATCGACGAAGTGCGCGGGCTGATTGCCACCGCCACCGCCGAGCCGGCGCGTGATCGCTATCGGATTTTCATCCTCGACGAAGCTCACCAGGTCACCGACGCCGCCTTCAATGCCCTGCTCAAGACCCTCGAGGAGCCTCCGCCCTGGGCGGTCTTCATGATGGCCACGACGCAGCCCGAGGACATCCCTCAGACAATCCGTTCGCGCTGCCAGCACTTCAGCTTTCATGCCGTGCGTTTTCTGGACATCGTCGGGCAATTGCGCAGTATCGCTCAACAAGAGCAGCTCAGCGTTGATGACGACGCGCTCGCGCTGCTGGCCGAAGCCGGCGACGGCTCCATGCGCGACGCGCTTTCCATCATGGACCAGGCAATCGCCTGCTGCGGCAGCTCGCTCACCTCCGCCTCGGTTCGCGAATTGGTCGGCACTGTCAATGCCACCGTACTGGAACAAGCGATGACCGCCGTCCACGACAACAACAGCGAAGAGGTGCTGCGCATCATCGATAAGTTGCTGGTCGAAGGTCAGAGCCCGACCCATTTCGCCCGCCAGATGGTTCGTTTTCTGCGCAACGCCCTGGTCGCCAAGGTCGCCGGTCCGGACTCGCCGCTGTTGCAGATCTCTTCCGACGAGCAGACGCGCGTCGTGCGCATTGCCGCCCTGTTCGGCGAAGAAGACCTCACGCGCTTCCTGCAGATCATGCTCCGCACTCATGGCGATGTCAGCTACAAGCCGGAGCAGCGCTTCCACCTTGAACTCGGGATGCTCAAGCTGGTGCATGCCCAGCGCCTGTTGCCGTTGGAGCAGTTGCTGAGCGAGTCGAGCCTTCCTGCCGGCGGCAGAAGCGGCCCAGCCGCACCGCCCTCGCGCGCGCCCGCGGCCCCGTCGAGAACCCCAGGCATTACTTCCGGCACTCCTTCCCGCACCGCTTCCGGCACTGCCTTAAATGACAAGCCCCAGCGCCCGTCTCCCTTCGAGCTCGACCGCACGCGCCGCAGCGCCAGCGGCAAGCCGGAGATGAGTAGCGCGAGCTCAATCGGCTCGATCCCCACCGGGCAGCAGACAGCGGCCGTTGCCGTCGTCGCGCCGGAAGCGCCGCCGGAGGCATCGCAGTCCAATGGCCAAACGGTCGATCTAGAGACGGTTCGCAATGCCGTACTTGCTGCCCTGGAAGAAGCGGGACACCGCATGGCCGCCGACGCCTTGGAAAATGGTGAATGGTCCGTCACCGCATACGGGTTGACCGTCAAGGTTTCCAGCGGAGAGCAGATGATTGCCATCACCTTCGGCCCCGAACAGCGGCATCTCATGCAGCAGGCGGTGGAAACCTGCCTCGGGCGTTCCATGCGGCTCTCGCTCCTACCCGGCGCGGCGAAGAACGCTCCAACACCCGCGGTATCGCGGCCGGTCACGCCGGGAGGCGCGCGCGCCAAGGCGGCGCAACATCCCGTGGTGCGGCGAATGATGGAAAAATTTGGCGCGGAACTGCGCACCGTGCGCGACAGCGATCAATAGGAAAGAACAAAGAACTATGAATCCGAAACAGTTGCAGGACATGATGGCCAAGGCGCAAGAGATGCAGCGCCAGATGCAACAGCGAATGCAGGAGATCGTGGTGGAGGCTGCCGCGGGCGGCGGCAGCGTCAGCGTCCGCATGAACGGTGCCAAGCAGGTGCTTGCTTGCAAAATTGAGCCCGAACTGATGCAGAGCGGCGATCTTGAAATGCTTCAAGACCTGGTCACGGCGGCGGTCAACGAAGCCGGACGCAAGGTGGACCAAGCCATGCAGTCGCAACTTGGCGGCATGCTCGGCGGACTCGGCCTGCCTCCGGGAATGATTTAAAGCCTATTTCTTAAATGGCTCTTTGAAGGGGCGCGGCTTCAGCCGCATTGAAGGGACGGGCTTCAGCCGCATTGAAGGGGACGGGCTTCAGCCCGTCCGTTAGTAGCCAATAGGAATGAGGGCTTTAGCCCCCGAGGGGGTTCGCGCTTTCCTCTGACATCGACTTATGCAACATACTCTAACTCGTACCTATCATGTCTAAATTTCCCGAGCCTATGGCTCGACTCATCGACGAGCTGAAGAAGCTTCCCGGAGTGGGCAGCAAGAGCGCGCAGCGGCTTGCCTTCCACATCCTGCGCGCCGGCGACGAGGATGCCGAGCTGCTGGCAAACGCCATTCGCGACGTTAAAGCCCAACTCCGTCTCTGCTCGGTCTGCAACAATATTACCGATGTCGATCCCTGCGTCTATTGCAGCAGCGCCGTGCGCAATCAGCGCCTCATCTGCGTAGTCGAGGAGCCGACCAATATTGCCGCCATCGAGAAGACGCGCAACTACAACGGCGTTTATCACGTTTTGCATGGCACGCTTTCGCCCATTCACGGCGTCGGCCCCGAGCACCTGCGCATTGCCAACCTCATGCACCGTCTCGAAGACGGTGGCGTCGACGAGATCATCCTCGCCACCAATCCCACGCTCGAAGGCGAAGCCACGGCCGTCTATCTGGCACGTTTGCTCAAGCCGGCCGGGGTTCGCGTCACCCGCATCGCCACTGGCATTCCGGTCGGCAGCGACATAGAGTACGCCGACGAAGTGACCATGCAGAAGGCAATCGAAGGCAGGCGGGAATTGTGAATGAGGGCTAGACCCATTCCCATGTTGGGGTATCCAAATTCCCAAACGGATGTCATGGCGACCGGAGCGAAGCGGAGTGGAGCCACCCTTTGTTTGCGGCAGCAAGAACAAAAGGTGGCTCGACTTCGCTCGCCATGACAGTCTTAATATTGGCATACACCCACACTGGGGCACTGCTCATCGCCCCCTCTGCTGGGCTCCAAACAAAAAGCCTCGCCATCAGCGAGGCCGTACACATCCCTGAAAATATCGCTCTATCCTCTCAGCTTTGCCAGCAGGTCCTGCGGATGAACGGGCTTGGCCAGGATTTCGAATTCGTGGCCCCGGGCGCGGGCGCTCTCCAGCAGGTCTGCCGTCGCCGCCTGCCCGGAAAAAAGAAGAATCTTGCAATTCGGGAGGAAGCACCGGATGCGGATCGCAGCTTCAATGCCGTCCATGTCAGGCATGATCACGTCGCTAATGATCAGGTCCGGTTGGATGTTCCTGGCCTGCTCGACCGCCCCAGTTCCCGTGTAAACCGCCAGGGCATCGAATCCATGTTGATTCAGAATGATGGCCAGGGTATCTGCAATTACGCGCTCGTCGTCAACCACCAGAACTTTACGCTTCTTTATTTCCATTTCAACTCCCGCCGAAGTTGCAGAAGGGTGGAGCGGCCGCGCTTCGGATAGTTGCAAGCACCCCTGCTGAGTTGATTATAGAAAGTCCTCCCCCTTCAAGGCAACCCGCGTTGATGAAACCGAGCGCCTGGCGGCTAAATTCACATTCGGCCCCCTCATGCGCCGTAGTTGCGCACGTTGCAGTGGAACAACGCAAACCCCGTGTCGGCCGCCGCTTCCGCAAAAGCCGGGCTTACATCATCTGTTTTTCAGCTTTGCGGCCAAAAATGAGATCGTTCTCTCCCAGGCATCTTTCGCGTCCGCCTCCCGGTAGCCTGCTTTATTGTCCGGGTTTTCAAAGGCATGACCCGCGTCGGTATAGATTTTGATCTCGACGGATTTGCCGAGAGCTTTCATCTGTTGCTCAAAGTTACGCACGCTGTCGACCGAAATCCCGCGATCCTGTCCGCCGAAAATGCCCAGAATGGGTGCCTGAATTTTTTCCAGCGTAGAGCGTTCGGTGGCAAGGTGTCCGTAGTTGATTACGCTCGCTGCCAGCCTCGGCTCACCGACTGTCAAATCGAGCGCGTAGCCTCCTCCCATGCACCAGCCGATGGCGCCGATGCGCTTGGCCTCCACGTCTTTCAGGCTGGCCAGGTAGTTGAACGCGGCCTGCAGGTCGCGCTTGGCGCGATCCTCGGGCACGCCGCGCATCAACTCGTGCGCCTCATCCGGCGAAGTCGTCGATTTGCCGCGATAGAGATCGATAGCCAGCGTCACGTACCCCTGGTCGGCGAGCTTTGCCGCCTGCTCTTTCACCCACGGCGTCAAGCCCCACCACTCGTGGATCACCACCAGCGCGGGAAACGGCTCTTTGCCCTGAGGCGTGTACAGTGCGGCCTTGACGGTCTCATCGCCGCTCTTGTAGCTGACTTCTTTCCCACCAGCGGCAAAGGTGGAACCGGCCATCGCCAGCACCGTGAGCGTGAGCAGAAAACATTTCATAGACACCCTCCTGAGCTTGTGAGATGTGTTAACCTCCCGCCGAGGTTTTCACCGGAAAGCGGCAGCTCCTGAACTATACGAACTGTTTAACAGCTCTGTTTTTGAAGAGGCGCGGCTTTAGCCTGCGTTGAAGGGGACGGGCTTCAGCCCGTCCGTCAGTGGCCGACGAGTTTGGGCTTTAGCCGCTGGGGGACCGCCGTTGACTCTAGTCTGAAATGAGTTATGAAACAGCTTGTAGGGTCTGCTAATTGCTACAATCGAAGGCGAGTAATAATCCCGTGTTTGCCCGGGCAGCAGGATTGCGAGGTCGTATGGTTACCACCGTAGGCAGAATCGAAACGCTGGACGCCACCGAGATAGCGCGCCGCCCGCTCCAGGCGGATGAATGCGCCCTGGTCGTCGTCGATATCCAGGAGAAACTTCTCCCGCCCATCTTCAATAAGGAGCAGTTGGTCAGCAACTCTCAGCTCCTCATTCGCTTCGCTCAGATTCTCAACATGCCCGTGCTGCTCACGACGCAGTACGCCAAGGGCCTTGGCCCGGTCATTCCTGAAATTGCCTCGCTCGCCCCCGGTTCCGCGCCCATCGACAAGCTGGAGTTCAGTTGCTTCGGCAAGGACGCTTTTTGCAGTGCCGTTAAATCGCTTCCCGGGCAGCGCAACACCATGCTTCTCTGCGGCATGGAAGCCCACATTTGCGTGCTGCAAACAGCTCTGGCAGCGCTCAACAACGGCTATCTGGTGCATGTTGCCTCCGACGCCATCGGCTCGCGCGCCGAGTGGAACTGGCGCGTCGGACTCGATAGAATGCGCTCCGCCGGATGCGTCATTTCAAGCACCGAGATGATGATGTATGAGCTGATGCGGCGCAGCGGAACACCCGAGTTCAAACAAATCTTGGCGTATCTGCGCTAGCACTAATTGCATGAAGGGACACAGCTTTTGAAGGGTCACGGCTTGGCATAGCTATTTCTTTGAAGAGTGTTTCTTTGAAGGGGCGCGGCTTTAGCTGTCTAGTGCCGTCTAGTGCCAATAAAGATGCGGGCTTTAGCCCCTGAGGGAATTCGCCATTTCCGATAACATCGATTTATGAAACATGCGCTAAACCAGATTCGCGGAAGGTATCCCCGCGAAGGAGCGGGGCGTACGGGGTCGCCGGCGGACTGATGGCAAGCCATTGCACGAGCCTGATTCCGTCGAAGTCGCTCCCTGAACAGGAGCGCGTCTTCGCTCGCGCCTTTGCGCTGCTGAAGCAAGCCGTCCAGGAGCGCGTCTTCCCCGGCGCATCGCTCGCCGTGGTCCATCGCGGAGAGCTGGCGGCATGGCGCGGCATCGGACGCTTTACCTACGCACCCGACTCTCCGCCCGTGACGCCCACAACCGTTTTCGACCTAGCCTCGGTCACCAAGGCGGTCGCCACCACTGCCATGGCCATGATCCTCTACGAGCGCGGCTTGCCATCGCTCGATCAGGCGGTCGTCGACACGCTGCCGGAGTTCGGTCTCGCTGAGGACGGCTCGCCCTCTCCCGATCCGCGCCGCCGCCACGTGACCATCCGCATGCTACTCGCCCACTCCTCGGGGCTGGCGGACTACGCCAAGTTCTTCCTCCGCGCCGGCACTGGCAATGAACTCGTCCGGCTTGCCTGCACCGCGCCTCTGGCCGAGCCGCCAATGCACCGCGCCTGTTACAGCGACATAGGTTTTATCGTGCTCGGTGAATTACTTGCCCGCCTCGCGGGCGAGCCGCTTGACCGCTTCTGCCAGCGCGAGATCTTTGTTCCGCTTGGCATGCACACCGCTCGCTATTGCCCGCCCGCCGAATGGAAGAGCGAAATCCCGCCCACCGTGGATGATCGGGAGTTCCGCATGCGCGTCATCCAGGGAGAGGTACATGACGAAAACGCTTCCGTCATGGGCGGCGTTTCCGGGCATGCCGGGCTCTTCGCCAATGCGCTTGACGTTGCCCTCTTCGGGCATTGCATGCTTTCCGGCGGCGTGCCCATCGTATCGCCGGAGACGGTGCGCCTCTTCGCCATGCGCCAAGCCGAGCCTGCGGGCACGTCGCGCGCGCTCGGCTGGGATACGCCATCGTCGCCCTCGCAATCAGGCAGGTATTTCTCTCCATCTTCCTTCGGACATCTCGGCTACACCGGCACCTCCCTGTGGTGCGACCCCGAACGCCAGTGCGCCGTGGTTCTGCTTACCAACCGCACCTGGCCCGATCGCAGCACGCAGCAGATCAAACGCGTGCGCCCGTTCGTGCACGACGCCGTTCTCGAAGCACTAGAGGAACAGCCTCGATAAAGCGCGGTAGTGGGTCAGATTCCCAATATGCTGTTCGATGGTGCACGATGGTGCGTTCGGGTGCCCCACGTCCCGTCCCGCTTTTATCGGGGTCCCCGGCGAGCCCTGCTCGCTGGGGTGATTGGGACTGACGTGGGGTAGTTAAGGCTCACCGATTCGCAATTGCGCTTTACAATGGAGCCTGGGGCCGAGAACTGGTTGCATAAATATTTCTTTGAAGGGGCGCGCCTTTAGAGGCCGCTGAAAAACTCGTAGCAGTGTCATCCTGAGGTCGCGCCGGTTTTGCGCGACCGAAGGATCTGCTTTATTTTCAGCACGCGCAAACAGCAGATCCTTCGCTACGCTCAGGATGACACCTCGGAGTACAGTTTTTCGGCAGCCTGTTGAGCCGCGCCGTCCAGGACCAATATTGGCGTGGGCTTTAGCCCCCGAAGAAATTGCCGGTTCTTCCAAAACGCATTTATGCAACCAGTCCGAGGCCGGCATATTATTTTTACCGCCAGGATTTAGCGATGGATAAATTCGTCGTTCGCGGTGGCAATCCTTTGCTCGGGACGGTTCGCATCAGCGGCGCCAAGAATGCCGCACTGCCTGCCATGGCCGCCGCCATTCTCACTGAAGAGCCGGTCATCCTCGAAAACATTCCCCAAGTGCGCGATATCGAGACCGAGCGCAAGCTGCTCGCCGCCATGGGAGCCGAGGTCGAACTGGGCTACGGCCGCGCCCAGCATCGCACCATCATCTGCTGCCGCCAACTGAGCCGCCCGGAAGCCGGCTACGATCTGGTTAAAACCATGCGCGCGTCCACGCTCGTGCTCGGGCCGCTGGTCGCGCGCACCGGAACCGCGCGTGTCTCCATACCCGGCGGCTGCGCCATCGGAGCGCGTCCCATCGACCTGCACATCAAGGGACTGGAGCGGCTTGGCGCCACCATCCGCCAGGAGCACGGCTACATCGAAGCCCGGGCCGAGCGTCTCAAGGGCAATCGCATCACCTTCGACAAAATCACCGTTACCGGCACCGAGGACCTGCTGATGGCCGCCGTGCTCGCCGAAGGCGCGACCGTCATGGAGAATTGCGCGCGCGAGCCCGAGGTCGTCGATCTGGCGGAGCTGCTCACCAAGATGGGGGCCAACATCGAAGGCGCCGGAACCTCCACCATCCGCGTGCGCGGCGTCGATAAGCTGCACGGCGCCAAGCATCGCATCATTCCCGATCGCATTGAAGCCGCCACCTTCATCATCGCCGGAGCCCTCACCGGAGGCGATCTACTGGTCACGAACCTGGTTCCGGCTCACCAGACGGCACTGCTCGCCAAACTCGAACAGGCCGGGGCGCGCTTCCACGTCAATGGCGAGTCGATTCGCGTGATGGGAGACAATCCGCTGCAAGCGGCCGATATCGCTACGGAAGAGTATCCCGGCTTCGCCACCGACGTGCAGGCGCAGTACATGGCGCTGGCGACGCAGGCCGAAGGCACATCGATCATTACCGAGAACATCTTTGAAAACCGCTTCATGCACGCTCTGGAACTGGTTCGCATGGGAGCCAACATCAAAATCGAAGGCAACCGCGCCGTCGTCCGCGGCAAGACTCCTCTAAGCGGCGCCGCCGTGCAGGCAAGCGACCTGCGCGCCTCGGCCTCCCTGGTGCTGGCGGCGCTCGTAGCCGACGGCGAAACCATCATCGACCGCGTCTACCACATCGACCGCGGCTACGAACATCTGGAGGAAAAGCTGCGCGCTATCGGCGCCCAAATCCGCCGCATCGGCGAAATGCTGCCCCGCCGCGCCGGTGCGTAGAACCACGAGATCAGTTCTCTTGTCTGCGGGTGCCCCAGGTTCCGCGCCGCCAAGAAACTCCTTTGAGACAACCCGCACCGTCAGGCTGGCTGTGCCGCCCGTCGCGAAGAGCTCCTTTGGCGGTTCGGCGCTAACCTGGGGTAGTTTCGTTCTGAATCGTAAAGTTGGTGGCCCACATCCGCCCGCAGTTGGCGAATGTGGGAACGATGCGCTGGGGCCGGGTGGCTGGTGGCCTAGAACTCAAGCCCCGACGGTGCCCCACATCTGCCGTAGTTAGCAGATGTGGGACTTTGATTGGTGAGAGTGACCGTCCTACCGCTGCCGCCCCGGGAACGTACTCCGATAGACCACCACATCCGGTTTGCCGGGCGTGCTGAAGCCGGCAATCTTTTGCAGCCAGCGCGGATTGCGTGCCACGGCCTGCGCCACCGCATCGCCATTCACCGCGATCACGTAGTCCGCCACCTGTGCCGGGCAGCTCAGCCCCGCATCCCAGATTATTTTCCCGGTTTCGTTGACCACGCGCCTGAGATGCACACCGGCCGATTGCACCGCGCCCACGTATTCGCCGGTATACATCAACAAGGTCGAATTCGGCGGCAGCGTGGCGAGTACTGAGTCCAATTGCGATTCCAGGCGCATGCGGGCAACAGAATTCGTTTGCGCCTCGCGCAGGCAGATCGGCGTAGCGTCTGCAACCCTGACGTAGTTCGCCGCCAGCAACACAATCAGTACGCCCGCCGCGACACGTCGACGGGGTCCCGCCGGAATCCGCTCGACTATAAACCCAACCGCGACCGCCGCAAACACCGCGAATGCGGGCAGCAACTCCAGGCCGTAGCGCACGTTGTAGTAGGAAAACGGCCACCACACCGGCAGAAACACCGGCACACTGCCATAGGCAATCGAGTACGCATAGAACGGCAGCGGCAACCACAGCAGCAGCCACGCCGGTGCGCGGCGCGCGCGCGACAGCACCGTGATCAGCGTTCCCAGCGCGGCCAGCGCCAGCATCCATGTCTGCCACTCGCTCAGCATCTCCAGCAAAGACGGCGGTGTCCGTTGCGCAGCGAAGCCGCTGGAAAAATTCAACCGCGCAGCTTTCAGAAATTGCTTGGCCGCCAGCCCGAGGTTGTGCTTGCCCGGATAGGGATAGCCATGCCCTGTGCGCTGTTCAATGGCTTGCGCCGAATACGGCCCATTCCACCAATCCAGCGGCTTGTAGTTAATGGCGTAGTTGTGCGCCAGCCAGAGCGTGGGGGTAAGCACACACAACAGAAGAAAGGCCGCCAGCGAGTGCCTCACCCCGCGAATTGCCTCGCCCGCACTTCCAGTTTGATCGAGAACGGTTTCAAAGTTGATGCGTCCTGGCGGCAAACCGCCGAACGTGTCACCCTGAGGAGCGTCGCCCGCTGTCGGCGGCGCGACGTGAGGGCCTATGCATTTCTCCTGTGAAGCAAGGCTAGACCTTCTGTAGAACTGTCCTGATGAGGCGCGCAGCACGATCACAACCACCGCGCTGCCGATGACAAAGGCCAGCATCCAGCCGTCGTAGCGCGTCAGCATGGCGGCGGCCAGCACCATGCCGCAGCGCTCCAGCAACTTCGACGCCAACAAGCCTGAGGGTGGCCCACTCAAGCTTCCTTTGCTTGAGTGGGGTAGTTTCCGCGAATTCGCCCCGCGAGAGCCGCGAACAAATTCATCAAAATAAACGACTGCCCAGATCATGGCGGCCAGAAAAATCGACTCCGTCATGGCCGTCGACTGCATGTAGAGCAGATTCGGATTCAGCCCCAGCAACCCGGCCGCCAGCCAGGCGGCAAAGCGCGACGCCCTGCCCCGCACCAGCCGGAAGACGCCAACAACGGCGAAAACATAGGCGATCATCGACGCGATTGAGCCGCCAACACCGCTGCGCCACATCCAGTCGTTCACGATGAATGGAATGCTGAGCAGGTGCGGCAGCGGAAGCCACACCGTGCCGAGCCGCTCGACGCCGGGCGTGCGCGAATCGAAGACGCGGCGCGCGATATTGATGTGCGCCACCGCATCGCCGTAAAGCAGCAGCTCGCGATTCCAGAAGAACCAGAAAAAACTCGCCAGCGACGCCACGCAAGCACACAAGGTCACGAGCCGATAGTCGCGGCTCAGCCTGTGTGATTCACTCGATTCTGTCGTGAGCTTCTGCGTATCTAGGCTCGTCTGTGAAAGTGCCACGTACCTGAGGGTAGCACTCTGGGCGGTTATTGGTGGTAAGGCGATTTAGCAACAATTAAGGAGGTAACACGCCATCCGGCGTAAAATTGCCGCTATGAAATGGATCGCTGTTGCGGTCTCCGTTGCGTTAATCGTGTGCACAGCATCTGCCAGTGAGCGTATCTACGAAGATGATCGCATATCTGTTGCCGTGCCTTCGCGCTGGTCGCAAATGCGCACGGCAAATCAAGACGTCATCGAATATCGCATACCATCGGAGGGATCGTGCCTTCCCGGAGAGCCACTGGGTTTGGCCTTCAGCGATAGGCGTTATGCCCTCTATCTGCTGACCCACTCAGGGCAGACGAGTGGCATAATCGGAGGCAGATTTCTCGAAATTGCTGAGTTTGTCGCCCCATGGACAAACCTCGAAGTAGGTGGCTGCCGCACCAAGGAGGTCACGACGAAGGTGACCGATGTCTTGGCGCGTGTGGATTTGTATTTCGACACACGACACGCAACGACAGATGAGCTATCTCTGTGCGGCAACCCTTCGGCTAAAGGAGTGCTATGGTATGGCTCGTATTTTACCCAGAGATGCTCAGCAGGATCGGACGATTGCTGCTGCGAGGATCCGGCTCACCCCGAAGAAGGTAACGATGGCTATTTTCTAGATTTCCCATCGCTGGCGCACACGCAGGACAAATCCGGATGGGATAAATCGAAGCGCCAAATGGCCTTCACACTCACTTTTCGCACAAGTAACTCCGATAACCTGCCGCACAAAGGCGACCGTCACTTGCGGAAGTTCCTAAATCAGGCCAGTGAGGTCGTGCGCACGATTAAGTACAAAGCTGGCGTTTATTGGTAGTTATCGTAAACAGGCGTTCTCACCAATTACCCGATAAACTCGAACCTTCAACTAGGGGCGCCAACATCGCGTCCGCCCCCTACTCCAGATGCGTGAGGCTGCGGAACAACTCGAAGCGGCTGTCAATCTCCTCGGTCGTCAGGTTCTGCAGCCGCTCGGTTCCGAAGCGCTCGACCGCAAACGAGCCCATCACGCCGCCGTAAAACATGGCCTTGGTCAGCACCGAACGGTCCAACTTGCCCTGTGAGGCTATGTAGCCCATGAAGCCGCCGGCGAACGAATCGCCCGCGCCCGTCGGGTCCTGTACT
>Ga0181533_1002660_pt1 | contig 20567 bp, 11 predicted proteins | sample PEATcosm2014_Bin_45_FD_119772 | JGI IMG/M metagenome (GOLD analysis project Ga0181533, IMG submission 119772) | Peatland microbial communities from MTU Mesocosm Facility, Houghton, MI, USA - PEATcosm2014_Bin11_60_metaG | ecosystem: Environmental > Terrestrial > Soil > Wetlands > Peat | place...
CCTTCGGGCTCCCTCCGGGCCTCCCGAAGCTGGTTCTCGCTCCTTGCTCATACACACCTCCTCGTGATCTCTGATTCATTTCCATCACAATTCGGTGTCCAAGAAAATCCTAGGGCGCGGGAGTTGTCGAGAAACTGCTGGGCGCGACCACTAAGTATTAAGTCAGTGAAACCGCCGGGGTCGATGGAAGGGTCAGGGGGACTGCCGTTGGCAACTAAACAAAGTGCTAAAAATGGCGTACGTTATCCATGGAAATGAAGTTGCATGCGCATATCGCGATATGAAATACGCCTAAGCCCTGCTTCTTCAATGTTTGGTCTTTGGCACTTCACGTGCTCTATCTCCGGAGGCAGGTTAGGTCGGTGCACGCGGGTAACCTGGGCAGGGTATTACCCGGTACGTGTGGTAGATCTTCCTTCGGATACCCAGACATTTTACTTTTGTGCACCTTAGGGCTGGGGATTAGTGTAGAAACGAGACCGACCCAGAGGAGAAAGACATGTCCAAGATGAGTCTGCGAGTTGTTGTGGTCGCCCTAGTATTGATGGGGCTGCAGGGGCAGAGAGTATTCGGCAAAGTACTCGTAGTGGGAACCTGTCAGGGTGTAAAGAATCCCTACACGACAATTCAAAGTGCGGTTAACAATGCTAACCCAGGCGACACGGTGCAGGTTTGCCCGGGCACTTATCCGGAGCAGGTCTCGATTAGTGTTGGAATCACGCTTAAGGGTATTGCCAGCGGAAACCAACAGCAGGCAATGATTACCGTTCCAGGAGGGGGTTTCACGCAGAACGGGTATTACTATACGATCCCGGTCGCCGCACAAGTGTATGTAACGAGCCAAAGAGTAACCATCTCTGATCTGGTTGTGGATGGCACCAATGGTACCGGTGGTCAAGCATCTCCAGCATATCCTGCCTGTTCACCAAGTGTTAGTTATCAGTTAACGGTAGGAATCTTGTTCCACAACGTTCTGTACGAGACGCTTGGCAATGCTGACGGAGGAACGATTCAACATGTTGTTGTCCGCAATGAGATAGACGGGTGTGGAGATGGACTCGGCATAATTTCCGATAACTCCTTCATCGTCATCGATTCCAACGATGTACGTAACGTCGACCAAGTGGACATCGTGGCTAATGTTGGTCAGAACCACATAAGCTCAAATAGTCTAATTGTGGGGCCCATGGGCTATGGGATTGCCGTCGTTGGTCAATCGGAGGGAGGGGCGCTAATCACTGGCAACACCATTACCGGGATAAATGGCAACAACACAATTACACTTGGGGGCAACCCAGGTACCCCAGCTATAGGAATTAGGATCGAATCCGACAATGGTGATAGCGTCACAAACAACTCAATTAGTTCGCTAGAAGCCGGCATAGCTGTATACACTTCTCAGAATGAATTGGTCCAAAGCAACAAAATAACAAATACCTACTGGGGATTATATGTGAGCAATGCACCCGGCGGAATCACCAAGAACGGATACGATCTTAATGTAATAAATGAGGCGACCTACGGCCTCCTGGACATCAACACGAACGCGTCCGACATAATTGACAATACCTATTTCAATGTTAATACCGTACAGGCGCTGGATTGAGGATGGAAGTTGTCCCCGGTTACTGGCGAGCGAATCGGTTAGCCGCGGTTGGCCGAACATGAAAAAAAACCGAGCTCGCTTCAACAGCTCGCTGCAAACCTTTTAGCGCGCGCCGCCTGCCACAGAAGGCCCTGCCACGGGCTCATTTGTTGCTCGTGAGATTTTTGCTTTGCAGGTGGCCGCTACAACATTCGCCGGGGTAGTGTCCAGAGTTTTTCGCACATTTGTTGAAGCATAGGCCTGGTAGTGCTCGGCTCCCCCTCGGGGGAGCCGAAGGTTTTTGTGTGGGCGATCATGCCGCTTCGCTCGTTTCGGCTAGCCGGTTCATGTCCAGATACCGTCGCGTGCCCCACTTTGTGCTCGCGACGTGGCACAGCGATGGGGAAGTTTGCGCTTCGCGTTCTCTGCGAGACTGCCGGTTTCACGCGATCTGAAAACTAAAACGCGACTAAAACTTGACATTACATGAGTCAGTTGAACATTACAAAAAGTGCGTTTTTATTGAGAAAAGTGGCGCGCCCGGCCCGATTCGAACGGGCGACCCTCTGCTTAGAAGGCAGACGCTCTATCCAACTGAGCTACGGGCGCGTGGGTTACTGCAATTATATCACTGAGTTAGAAGCCTCTGTTGAGTGGACTCTTCAGCCTCACTCTCACTGTGCCCAATTTTGTGCCTACCTAGCCGAGACATGGCAGCAAAAACAGCATCTTCGGACGGATGGATGTAACGGGAAGAGATCGCGATGGAACTATGTCCCGCGATTCGAGCTAGCGTCCATGCATCGCAGCCGGACTCCCCCAGCCGGGTTAAAAACGTGTGCCTCAAGGAATACAGAACGAACGGGCGCACACCTTTCTTCTTATCCTTGGCGGCTTCATTCGCTACGGTCACAAACGCCGCACTGTGCTGCTTTCTCAAGCTCGACGCCTCAACGTGGCCACTACGCCGTCGGCGCGGGCAAGGGGCTTTCGTTCTGAACACCGTTCCCTTCAACAACTCTGTAAATGCGATCTGCTGCGAGATTTTCAGATTTTCCGTTTCCTTGCCACGCCAATCGAACCGTTTCGCCGATCACACCCTCGTTGCGACGATCACACTCGCTGATTTGAGGGCGGGCGAAGCCGCTGTGACCCGAATCCGACCCGGTCTGCCAGTCGATTGCACGATGGCCAGACACAATCCATTGAATGCTCTTCGAGTATTGGATTTGTAGTCCTCGTGACTCCCCGGGTTTCCATTGTCCACTCCGAGGAGCGATCCCTCGCCTTCTAGGCCGAAAGTGATCGCATCGTCCGCAATCGGCACTACCCTGCCCTTGTCATCCAAGATCTGCACTGTGAGGTGAGCCACATCGCGCCTATCCGCGCTGATGAATTCTCGATCCGCCGACAAGCCTATAGCAGCCGGCTCGCCCGTTGTGGAGACCTCGGTTGTGGCGACGATTTTTCTATCCTTAATTCCTACCGCTTTCAGGATGCCAGGCTCATACGGCACGTCCCACGCCAAGTGCAGGTCGGCGGTGGTTCGAGTGGCTTTGACGCGATCCGGGTAATTGCCGTATCCGCCTTCCATGCCCAATCGGGGGAAAGCATAGCCTTTCACTCCGTAGGAACGGCCGTTCACGAACAATTCGACCGTGTCGCAATTCGTAAAACAAGTTACCGGCATGATGCTGCCTTCTTTACCCTTCCAATTCCAATGTGGAAAGATGTGCAGGACGGGCTTACCGATCCATTGACTCTGATAGAAATAAAAACCATCTTTCTTGAAACCACATGTATCGATGACGCCGGAGGACGAGCCTTTCATCGGCCACCGTGCTTCGCCCAAGTAATCAATGCCTGTCCACATGAAATCGCCGGCAACGTAATCGTGTACGCGAACAAACTTCCACAACTGTTCCACGTCGATGTTTCTCCCAACCAGAAGGCGGAGGAATTCTCCGGGCGCCTCACTTGGAAACAGGCCGCGATAATCGCCTCTGATGCCGCCCATTGACTCGCTTTCCGTACCGATGAAGCGCCGCTGCGGAAACGCGTGGCGGTCGACGCTGTAGTATTTTTCCTTTCTGTCGCGCCAGCGGTCCACATAGTTGTAGCCGACGACGTCGAGAAGGGCGAGAAATTCCGGGCGCGCAGCGTCAGAGATGGGTTCCGAAGCGATGTGATCGCAGCCGACCGTGACGGGACGCGTGGGGTCTTCCGCATGAAACACTTTCAGTAGCTTTCCGAGAGTCTCAGATCCCTGCGCAGCGCCCTGATCGCCAACCTCGTTGCCAGCGCTCCACAGTACAACCGAAGGATGGTTGCGGTCGCGTCGGACGAAGTTACGCACGTCACTTTCGAACCATTCGTCGAAGTAATTGCTGTAGCCATTGGGGCCGATTTGGCCCTTGGGCACCTTCCATTCGTCGAAAGCCTCGTTCATCACCAGGAAACCCATGCGGTCGCATAAGTCCAGGAATTCCGCGGCGTAGGGGTTGTGGCTCGTGCGAATGGCATTACAGCCCATTTCCTGCAAAATTTCCAGCCGCCGCTGCCAGACTCGCTCCGGCACAGCGGCTCCCACACAACCGGCCTCAACGTGGAGGCAGGCTCCGTTCAGCTTCACGCGCTCGCCGTTCAACAGGAATCCCTTGTCGGCATCGAAGATGGCTTCGCGGATGCCGATCGGCGTATCGTACTCGTCGATGGCTTGGTTTTGTTCGTGAACTGTGCTGCGCACCTTGTACAAGTAAGAATCGCCCACGGACCAAAGGTGGGGGTTCATCACTCTCACTTGCTGAACGAATTCATACTCTCCGTTGGCAGCGACTTCCTGGCTTGACTCTGCGCTCTGGATGGCCTCCTCCTCTGCGTCGAGTATGTTAGTGGTCAGAGTGCAAGAAGCAGAATTGTTTCCCTCATTCTTGATGGTGGTTTTGATCTGAAGCGTCGCTGCATCCCTGGATACAAAGGGCGACGTAACGAACGTGCCCCAGTGGGCGACGTGGACTCTGTTCGTCGAGAGCAGCCAGGTGTGCCTGTATATGCCAGACCCCGAATACCAGCGGCAGTTCGTCTGGCGGGAGTTATCCACCTTGACGGCCATTATGTTCTCGGCCTCGAAAGTGATATGCGGCGTGAGATCGTAGAAGAAGGGGATGTACCCATAGGGGCGTTTACCGAGATAGTGGCCGTTGATCCAAACCTCGCTATTTTGGTAGACCCCGTCGAACTCAATGGTGATCTGCTTGGCCTTGTGCAAGTCGGGCAAATGAAAATGTTTCCGGTACCAGCCAATACCGGTCGGCAGATACCCTCCTGAAGCCCCTGCTGGCTCCTTCTCGCCAAACGGACCTTCGATGCTCCAATCGTGGGGCAGGGCCACATTTTTCCAATTCGCATCGGAGAATTCGGAATGCTGCGCCTCCGGAATGTCACCTTTGCAAAACTTCCAGCCGAAGTCAAAACTCTCGCGGACTCTTGGAGTAACACCATCGAAGGGGGTTAGCGCGAAACCTGACCGCGTAGAGCCAATCGCTGAGACGAGCGCGGCCATACTGACCTGTTTGATGAGGTCGCGCCGGTTAACGGCGACCGCCGACGAGATGTGTCTCTTCATGTTTCGCCCTCTCAATGCCGCGTGTACTTATCAAATGTGGTCATCACGGGAAGGGCGTCGCCCGCTTCGTCGAAGAATCCTCGAGAACCCAGCGGGCCGATCACGGCCGGCTCCCACCAAAATACGCCTTTGCCGCGGCCATCTGGGGTTTCTTGTACGACACGGTTCACTTCTTCGAGAAACTGCTTTTGTCCTTCGGGCGTTTCTGGAAACGGGCCGGCCCGCTTCGTGTACTCGGCCGGCATCCAGTTGTAGGCGGCCTCCACGACGATGATGTCCTTCTTGTACTCGCGCGCCATGAAAAACATGTTTTCGCGAAGATCGTTCAGGCTGCCATGCCACCAAGGATAGTAAGACTGGCCGATGACGTCATAGTTGACATGATAGGAATTGAGCTTGTCGAAGAAATACTTGGTCCGAATCTTGTCGGCGCCGCGATCGATGTGGATCATGATTTGAGGGCGTACGGCATCTTCCTTTCCCGCTTCCACCCCGGCAATTCCAGCTTTGACCAGATCCGCGAAGTTGTCCCAATTGTCAGGCAAGCGCCCATCCGGCCAGAGCATGCCATTGACGACTTCATTGCCGATCTGCACCATGTCCGGGAGCACTCCAGCCTCGCGGAATGCAGAGATCGTCTGCTTGGTATATTCGAACACGGCTTTGACCAACTGGGCATGCGACATCCCTTCCCAGGCTTTTGGAAGGAATTGCTTGCCTGGGTCGGCCCAAGTGTCCGAATAGTGGTAGTCGAGCAGGAAATGATATCCCAGCTTCTTGGCTGCTTGAGCGAGTGCAATAGTGTATTCGAGATTATTGGGAAGTTCGGTGGGTGTGTGGAACAGCCTTAGGCGAATCCAGTTGTAGCCATGATCCTTGAAGATCTCCAAGCCGGGCTTCGCTTGGCCGTTGTCTTTGAACACTTTTCCGTGATCTTCCGCTTGCTTTAGAAAAGACACGTCGGCGCCTATGGCGTAGTCGGAAGCGCGCAACGGCGAACTCTGAAAAAGGATAAAAACGGTCAAAAACAGAAATTTGCGAACGGTCTTCATCATTCTAAGTTCACCTCCCAAACAGATTTCCATTAAGCAAAGACCGGCAACCCCGCTGACGAGTTCCGCCTAGAGGCCACCGGTCAAATCTGTTATCGCCGATTCAAGTAAACCGGGAGTAGCCCGTAATCATACAAAATCACTTCCTTTCAGCAATCCTACTTCGGTTGGATTACTTTTGCGCCTTGTCAAGCTATAGAAATAGCGGCGCACGGCCCTAAAATCTACAATCCGAGCCACGCGCTCGTCGGGGTGTTTTTTTTGCTGCCCTCCTCACCGGGCGCTATGATTGGAGCATGTTTTTGCGCCTCGGATATATCTTCCTTTTGCCTGTGTTCGCCTTCTCTCTGAATGCGCAGACCCCACCGCAAACAGAATTCAAATCTCTGCTGAAGAAAGGCGTGACCCTGAGTCAGCAGGCAGATTATCCAGGCGCGATTCCCGTGCTTGAGCAAGCAAGAAAGCTCGCACCGCGGCATTACTTGGCCAATTTGCTCTTGGGTATAGATTTGTTGCGAAGCGGCCGTCCGGCAGATGCTATTGATCCCCTTCATGTTGCTACTGAAGTGAATCCCAACGACGCCTCGGCGGTGGGCTACCTTGGAGAGGCACAGACGGCACTGGGCGATTTTGCCGGCGCAGCGGAATCCTTTCAGGCAGGGGTTTCGCGGGCACCGCATTCCGAGGAAACATTACTGGGATGGGCGGACTTCGGTTTGGAGCGATTCCGCGCTCTGAGCACCTGGCTACGCAGTACAGAAAAGGGCACGGCGGTTGTGCTGAGGGTCGAAGCCGAAGGCATGGAGGATGGCACAAAGGTTCGGGAGAATTTACTTCGGCAATCGGCAGCGAAAAGTTCGGAGCAATCGGGAATCTGGGGCGAGCTCGGAGTCGCGCAGGCGCAGCTTGGGATGCGCTCAGACGCAGAAGAAAGCTTGAAAATCGCACTAGAGCGACAACCCGCAGCTTCCGCCACTTGGCAACTGGAAGCCTTGATGGAAGCGGCCGCTGGGAACTGGCCTGACGCGGAGGCCCGCCTGCGAGCTGTGGGTGAGCGCTCCCCGGCGGCACTTCGAAGAAGCCTTGCGGCATGGCCGCGGAGTCTCTTGCCCGATCACTATGAAGACGGGTCGGTCTGGCAGTGCGTTCGCGAACGTTCCACGAACTGTGTTGCGGCAATTGCGTCGCCGAAAGCCGATGTGGGTGAGAGCGCCGAACAGCTCTTCGCGGAGGAACGCTGGGAACAGTCGGCAGCAGTGCCTCCGCCCGCCATGGACCAAACTGCTATGTGGTTCCGCCGCGGGGTGGCACTGGGCGAAATTGGGGATTGCGCACAAGCGATTCCGGCCTTGGAACGCGGATTGAAGGATGGAGCAGAAGCGGCCGCCTTCTGGTTGACGATTTGCTATGGTGCCCAGGCGGAAGGCGCTGCTGCGCAATTAAGGTCGCAAGGCAAGGAGGCGGCGATTCACCAACTTAGAGGTGACATGTTGTTGAGAATGAAGGGCGATGCTGCCGCCGCAGCGGCGGAGTATGCAGCGGCACACCGTTTGAGGCCCAAGGATGCGGATCTATCGGAAAGGATGGCACAGGCCTACCTTGCCTTGGGGGATATGGACCGCGCAAGACAAGCGGCGAACGATGCCCTGGCGGCGGATCCACACCGGCTGCTCGCTCTGCGACTTGTGGCCTTGGTGGCCATGAGTGAGAGGGACTATTTTGGAGCGCTTGTGTTCTTAAAGAAGATGATCGCAATGGATCCCACGAATGCCTGGGCCCGAGTGCAGATGGGGACAGCCTACGCACAATCCGGCCGGCCGGAGCAGGCTGTCCGCTACCTGCAACTCACTCTGGCAGCGGGCTACCCCGATGAAAAGGGAGCATTGCACGCCGTATTGGCAGGGGCATTGCGAAAGCTCGGCCGTGAGCAGGAAGCGAAGACTGCGGCAGCGGAGGCGAGCAGGCTTGCCGATAGTTTCCAGGCACGGGGCCAGAAAAGTCCAAATGATCATCAGTAGGCGGAGTTTTTTGCGGAACGCTGCGAGCCTGGCTCCCTGGGGCTTGGCTCGACATTTGGGGTGGCCCGGCGCAGCCGAAGGGCCCATCCGCTTGGAGCGAGGCGCGCCGTCCAACGGGCTGGATTTTGTGCTGCGCAATGACGCGCGGGGACGCAAGTATCAGGTGGAAACGCTTCCCGGCGGGCTTGGCGTGATTGATTTTGATGGCGACGGTTGGCCGGATCTTTTCTGTGTGAATGGCGCATCTTTGCCTTCGCTCATCAAAACGGGCCCCGATTACTGGAATCGTCTCTACCAGAACAATCGGGACGGAACGTTTACCGACGTCACTGCGAAGGCAGGCCTGGCGGGTCGCGTGTACGGAATGGGCGTAGCAGTAGGCGACTATAACAATGACGGTCACGAAGACCTCTTTGTGGTCGGAGTTCACGGGAATCAGCTCTACCGGAACAATGGCGACGGTACATTTTGCGAGGTTACGGAGAAGGCAGGGCTGAATCTCCCTGCACAACAAAAAATTTGGTCCATTGCCGCGGCTTGGATCGACTACGACAACGATGGCTTCCTGGACCTCTTCATCTCCAACTATTGCGATTGGGAAGCGGGAACCGACCCCGTTTGCGGCGGGCTAGAGGCAGCTTCACGCGTGTATTGCCATCCAGACCTGTACCGCGCGGAACCGATGCAGCTTTTTCACAACAACGGCGACGGGACGTTCACAGAGATCACCCGCAAAGACGGCCTTCCCGACCTTCTGGGCAAAGGCATGGGGATCGCGATGGCAGACTTTGCCGGAGACCACCGCCCCGGACTTTTCGTGGCCAACGACAACGCGCGCAACCTGCTGCTACGCTCGACTGGGCACGGGTTCACGGAGATCGGAATCGAAGCAGGCGTCGCCTACAATGGCGACGGCCGCAACATCTCTGGCATGGGTGCGGATTTTGGCGACATTGACGGAGATGGCCGGCCGGACCTGGTCATGACCGCCCTACGAAATGAAACTTATGAGGTGTTCTTGAATCGTGGCGGCGGTGTCTTTGAAGACGGAAGCGCAACGACAGGGTTGCTGCGATTGAGCCGCCCTTGGAATGGCTGGGGTTGTGGCTTGGTGGATCTGGACAACGATGGCTGGCTCGATCTATTCGTTGCCGGCGGCGGACTGGACACCCAAGATGCTCAGTCAAATCGCGTTTTTCGGAATTTAGGCGGAAAGTTTACCGACGTTACGGAGAACGTGGGCAAGGAGTTCGCAACGCCGCGCCTGCACCGTGGCGTGGTTTTCGCCGATTTTGACCGTGATGGGCGGATCGACGTGGCTGTGACCGCGCTGAACGAACGCATCGAACTGTGGTGGAACCGAAGCCCCGAGCGGCACTGGCTTCAATTGCAGCTCGAGGGGAAGCACAGCAACCGATCCGCGATTGGCGCGCAAGTGACGTGCAAATCCGCCAGCCGGACACAGACTCGCTGCGTGACCAATTCCGTCGGCTACGCATCCAGCAGCGCCCTGACGGTTCACTTCGGGCTCGCGACGGCTCGCATGGCAACGGTAGAGATTCGATGGCCCTCCGGAAGTCTTCAAAAACTGGGCGAGGTATTGGCCGATCGGCAATTGCATGTGGAGGAGGCAGGTTAAGCCGTCTGCCACCCGCGGATGACTTTTCCGAAAGGAATGTTCCGGACAGTTTCCTTCGACACTAGAAACGACGGGACCCGCCTGAGGAGAAAGCGGGTCCCTTCCCTTGTCCTAACAGCCCCTGGGATGTTAAGGGGCGTCAAAAAGTGAACTTCAGACCTACCTGCAAAACGCGCGGTGCAGCCCCTCCAGCATAGCCTGTTATCTGGCCAAAGTTACCCCATGTTGCGGTGTTGCCGGGGTTGCCGTAGTTCACGTGGTTGAAAGCGTTAAACATCTCGCAACGGAGCTGCATGACGTATCTTTCCTTAAGCGAGAAGTTCTTGAAGATGCCCATATCGGTATTGTTCCTGTGGGGCCCATGGAACATGTTTCTGCTGGTGTCGCCGAAAGTGCCAAACGCGTTGTCCTGAAAGGCCGCGAAGTTGAAGTAGCCGACCCCGGCCCCCTGCTGGACCCAGTCCGACGGGGAGCCCTTCCCCATGTTAATGGCTTGGCCAGACACAAAGTCGGCACGATCCAAGTATTGCTGCGAGCCGGAGTTGTTGTTGGCGCCGCTACTGATGCCAAAGGGATTCCCCGACATCAGGGTGACGATCGCAGTTACTTCCCAACCACCCAGCGTTTGCTTGATGGCCTCGTCTTTGTTCGAGAGAGAAGGCGTGGAGTAGACAAAGTTGGACACCCAGATAAAGGGGAAATTCAGGTCCGAGATGCCACGGTTATAGGCGAGGTTGAAAGGATCCGCCAGCGAGTTGCTGCCAAAGGAAATATTCCCAGAGGACGTGTCGTCGATGGCCTTCGACCAGGTGAAGTTGGACTGGAACTGCAGTCCGTGCGATATCCGCTTATCCACCGTGAGTTGGAAGGCGTGGTAATCGGAGGTGCCATTGCTGAAATCCGTCAGGATCTGGCCGAAGTCGGGATAGGTCGTGCGTGCGCCACCGTTGGCGTAGATACCCGGGTTTTGGTCAATCATGGTTGACAAGTGATAGGACTCGCTGCCGACATAGGCGGCGCGCACCAGCATGTTGAAGCCAAATTCATGCTCGATGGAAAGGTTCCAGCTCTGCGTAACTCCCAGGTGGAAGTCAGGCGAGAAAGTCGCCGGGATGGAAATTCCCGGCGAAAAAGCGACGGTTGAGGGTGGCTTGTAACTTACAGAAGCAAATGGCGGGAACGGGCTAACGCCGCCGGTCCCAGTATTGACGGACCAAGGATCACTGAAAGGAATAGGTACGCCCACAATTCCTTTCGTCGGGTTCGGGTCAATCGCGGAGAAGTTGAAATACGGGCTGAACGGTGCGTTATCGGCAGTGTGGTTATACATCGAATACATCAGTGGTGAGGTGAAGGAGCCGAAGCCTGCACGGATGGAAGTGTGAGAGAGGAAGGATGGCTGCCACGCCACGCCCAGACGAGGTTCCCAATAGCCGTAAGTTGTTGGCATGATTCCGTCGGACACGCCCTTGTCGCCCGGGAAGACCAGGCCGGTGGGAGCGTTGGGATACACCGTGCTCTGTTCTCCGGGAATGAAGCCAGCGGCACGTCCCCCGGCAATCGCGGGAGGAAGATTCGGATCCCAGCGGAGACCAAGGGTAAGTGTGAGGTTAGGCCGCACCTTGTACTGATCTTGGGCAAAAAAGCCGGGCTGCCAGCCGGCAACGTCAGCAATCTCGCCCGCACCCTGCTGATACTGCTGTAAGTCACCAAGCAAGAAGTCGGCCAGGCCGTTTCCAGTAAAGCTGTTGCCAAAGGATAGGATGGGCTGCGTCGGATACTCGGTCAGTTCTTCGGCGAACTGGTGCTGCAAGTTCACCCCAAACGACAAAAAGTGCTTGCCTAGCGTCTTGGAAAAGGTGTCATAGAGGCCATAGGTAGTGCGGACCTCTTGGGAAGGCTCGGTCCAGCCAGTGCTAAATCCGTTGGAGACACCGAAACCTTCGATATAGCAGCCGGTTTCGGTGACGTTAATGTAGCGCGAAAAGCACATGGGCTTGCCGTTGCTGTCGTTGACCGCAGCGCCGTTGTGCGCCGACATCTGCGTCCAGAAAACGGAGAAGTTATTGACCGTGGTTGGATTGATTGTCCAGGTATGGTTCAACACTTCGTTGTAATACTTCATGGTCTCACCCATCACCATTCCCCAAGGGTTCAAATTGAGAACAGAGAGGATATTGCCGTTTACATCGCCGGAAGGCTGCGTCAAATAATTCATGAAACTGCGCAGGGAAACGCGCTGTTTGTCGGAAATATCGTAGTCCAACCGGACGGTGTTCTCGTTGTATTTATTGATAGTCGTGGCCCCAGTGTAGTAGACACCGCCGTTTGATTGCTGTCCCGCAGGCAGACCAGTCGTGGCGATGGTTACTGATGCCGAGTTATAGAGGTCGGGATTAATTTGGTTGAACTTGCCGTTGGCCGGCCCAAAGGGCGCACTGAGAGTTTCCGAAGTGCAAGGTGCCGGATTGCAGATCCCGCTGAAATCTCCAGCCATCATTGCAGCCGTAGGCGTATATACGAAATTCGCCGTGGAGGCACTGGAGGAACGGGTGCCCTGATAGTTGAAGAAGAAAAAGAGTTTATTCTTCAGGATGGGTCCGCCCACGCCGCCGCCGAACTGATTCCGATGGAGCGGGTCCAAGAGATGAGAAAAGGCGTTGGTGGCATTGAAGTTCTGCTCGCGATGGAACTCAAACGCATCCCCATGGAAGCTGTTAGAGCCAGACATGGTTTGAATGCTGACCACGGCGCCAGGAGCAAAACCGTAGTTCGCATCGAAGTTGTTGGTGATCACGCGAAACTCTTGTGTGGCATCGGAGTTGGGAAATGGCGCCGTAAGGCCCAGATAGTTGTCCATGTTCGGCACGCCATCGAGCAAGTAGTAGGTGCTGCCCTGACGCCCGCCATTGGCAGAGCCGCCTGTCTCCGTGGGGAAGGAAAAGCCTGCCTGGAGGGCGCCATTCGAATTCAACACGTTGGTCACGCCGGGGGCAAGGAAAACGAGGCTCGAAGGATCGCGGCCATTGAGTGGAAGCTGAGTAACGGTAGTTTGGTTGACGATCGCACCCAACTCGGCGGAGGTGGTATTGATCATCTCCGCGTTCGCTTCGACGGTGATGGTCTCTGCCTGTTTACCAATCTGCAGAGAAACGTTTTGCGTGGTCGTGAGGCTCACCGTCAGCACGATGCCCGCCTGCACGTATTTCTTAAATCCCGGCACTTCGACTGTCAGCGTGTAAGGACCCGGGGGCAAGGGAGAGATTAGGTAGATGCCCTCCTCATTGGTTGTTGTGGATTGCACGAGATTTGTAGCGACGTTCTGGGCGGTGACGGCTGCCTTTGCGACGGCCCCACCGGTTGGGTCAACCACTTGTCCGGTCAGACTTGCGCTATTGACCTGAGCGAACGCCACGGGCGCGAGCGACAAGATCAATGCGAAGATTGTGCCTTGTAAGAACTTATTTGCTGAACTCTGCATGTAGCTCCTCCATTTTAGTTTCCAGTCCACAAAGGCCAGGGTTCAACGCTGGGATGAAGGATTGCGCCGCGAGAACGATTGCGCCTCCTCATTGCCTGCCACACCGGTCTTTCCGATCGGGGCCTCGCAAACACCCGCTCGCGAACAAATCAGGGTCGCTGTTTCTTCATTTCGAGACGCCTGTATCCGTCACGGACCCCCCCTTGGACTTGCCTGGGGAAGCCGGCGTGTCCCGCCAGCCCACGCACCATGAATCAGGCAGTATGAATTGCCATGAGTGTATGAATCCGGCACTTGGTTGAAATCCGCCTAAAGTAGGATTAGCGATAACGTACATCGATTTTTGTGCATGCACGAGGGCAGGCCGTCGGCGTAGGCAGGGAATTGTCCTCAGCCGGGCTTGTGATGGGGACTAACCTTCGGAAGGTCCTTCACTTGCCCATCTCGGCAACAGCTTGGTACTCCGGCACCACTTCAACCTTTTTCAATTCAGCAACTTGGCCGGAAGGAGGGAAAGAAATATGGCCGCTGGCCGGCAGGTAGATCGGCGTGTCCTTCCTCATCGGGAGGATTTGGAGTTTCAGGGTAGGGTCCGCCCCTGGGGCCGAAAACTGGCGCAACGCAATCTGCAAAGGTGTTCCCTTATAAAAGTCATCGGTGATGAACTTACCACCGGCGTAGACGCGGGCGATGTCACCGACATAGGTGATCCTCAGAAAAACATTCCGCACGGCGGGTGAAGTAATCGTCGGAAACTGAATGCTCCACTCGGCCGCACCCTCGAATGCCGCGGCCTCCGGCGCCTCGGCCACTTCCTGGCCCATACGAACCGGTGGGCGAGCGTCTGCATCGCGGAGTTTTTTGATCGTGGCTTTGATCTTTTCTGGCCTTACATGGGTCTGGTATTGCTCGAAAAGACCCTGAGAACCAGAGGCGGTAAATCCCCGCGGCGGAACATCGGGTTTCGGGAGAATCTCCAATTCCAACTGACTGGGGTCGGTGGTGCTGAGATGTACCCCATTGGAGGTGAAATAGAGTTCAGCGGCAGAAAGCACCAATCGTTCACGACCAGCCAGATTGACCTTCCACGCATCGCCCGCCATTTCTCTGGAGAGCAGGATGATCTGGATTTCCCGGCCTCCAGGCTTTCGGATGCGTATGGCGGCCTGTTTCCCTGGCTCGACCCGGTCAATAAAGACGTGAAGATTCCCACGTTCGATTCTGGCCTGCGGAGCTTCGATAATCTCATCCGCAGCGGTTTTGAAGGAAAATTCCGCAGGCAACCCTGGCCAGGCAAAGAACACATAGGTATTCAACTCCTCCAACCGGCACAGGAGTTGCGCCGTGGAATACTCGAGCACGGTTCCACCTAGATCGAGATTCACCGGCCACATGACATAGGCACCGCTGGGAATTTCCGTCGGATGCCGCGGCACCCTCATTTCGCCTGCTGTTGTTCTTAAGCGAACCTGAAAATGTTTTCGTGCGGGAAGCGGGTAGTTCCGCTGGTAATTATTAATGAAAACAAAACCGCGGTTCTTCTCGAATCGCGCCGCCACACGAGGCGTCGCGGTATCGTTTTTGCTTGCCGGCATGCGGTCCGGGAAATAGGAAGTCATGGTGGCCAAGCTGGAACCAAAATCATCAAGGAACAAGTGAAACGTCTTCAGGTCTCGGAACGAAGGATTCATCTGACCGTACTCTCCCAGCGGAGCCTGGTAGTCATACGATTTCGCCGGGAGATCGTTGGGGTAGCCAGTTGCCTGGGATTCCTGCAAAGTTGTGCGCAGGCCGTCCGGGTTGGTTCCCCCGTGAAACATGTAGTAGCCGTACAACGTCACCCCTGATCCCAATTTCACCAGGGTCATGGCGGCCACGTCATCTGCGCTGAGCAAGGGCCGCCGGTGATACGACAGTTCCATGCCTCCACCCATTTCCGCGGTCAAGAAAGGATACGAAGCGAAGCGAGCGTCAATGTCCGGGCGTTTTGAACGCAGATCGTCGCCCACATTTTCGTCGCACCGGATGGGCGTGAAGAAGTAGTTCGCGTTGGGCGGCAGTTCCTGCACGCTGCGACTCCAAAAAGCGTCCGGATATCCGCCGAACACAGGCAGGAATTGCTGCGGCGGAATTTCCGCGGCATCCCAGCCAGTGGCGGTATAGAAGGGCGCGTCGAGGCCGGCTTCGCGCGCCATCTGGAGAAGAGTCAGCATGTGCTCTGGGCCTTTGCCTGGTCCGCGCTCGTGATATTCGTTCTCGATCTGAACACCGATGATGGGGCCACCATCTTTCCAGAACAATCCCTTCGTTTGCTGGCTGATTTGTTCATAAAAACGACGAACATAGCGAAGATAGACGGGATCACTTTGCCGCGTGGGACATTTTTGGATCAGCCAATCGGGAAGGCCGCCATTGCGTACTTCGCCGTGAGCCCAGGGTCCGACCCGGATCCAGACGTACAATCCATGTTTCGCACAAAGCTCGACAAAACGGCGGAGGTTGCGTTGCGCCGTCCAGTCAAACTGAGCTTCCATTTCCTCGTGGTGTATCCAGAAGATGTAAGTGGAAACAATCTGCACGCCACCCGCTTTCATTTTTTGAATTTCTTCTTCCCAACCACTCTCGGAGTAACGCGAATAATGGAACTCCCCCATCACGGGAAACCAGGGAGATCCGTCCTTGATCAAATAGCGGCTGTTCGCCGAAAGCGCGTGTCCGTCCGGCGCTCGTCCACCAATTGCAAATGAAAGAGCTTCAGGTGGAGAAGCAGGATGGCTTGCGTCGATAAACAAGGATGAATCTCCGTCCTGGCAAAATCCTCTGGAGGGAGCCGCGAATAGCACGCCGAAGCCAGCCAGAAGCACAAGGGTCAATCGGACTGCAAGGTTGTGGGTCATCACAAGAAATCCTAATACTTCGCATCCAACCTATGAATTTAAGGGTGACAGGGACTTTTGCCATCCGACTAAGGTCGTATATCAAAGGAGCGGGAAAGGCTTTACTTGGAGATGCTCCTGACCGCACTGGAGAACTGCTATCGCTGCCTGGGTATGGTAAGTGGCGCCCAGTAACAGCAGGATGGCGGTCAGATGGCACGTTACCGCAGCCGCCGTGATGCCGAACTTGTGGACGTTGCGTCCGCATCCCTCCTCGATCAGATGATAGGCGACGAGGCTCCCCATACAAGCCGCGCCCCCGGTCATAAGCGCGTGTGCTGTCACACGTCGGCGCTGATGTTTGTGACTGATTCGGCTGCGGACTTCTCACCACGGGTGGCAATCATCTCGGCCCCCTGCGATGCTTCGCAGACATGGATGTCGGGATGCCGCCCGGTTGCGGAATGGTAACCTTGGGCGACGCCACGCTGGAACTCGGTCGTGTTTTCTGCTCTCACCAGATTGATCGTGCACCCTCCGAAGCCTCCGCCGGTCATGCGAGCGCCAGAGACTCCCTTCTGCTGGGAAGCGAGATTCACCATGAGGTCGAGTTCCGCACAGCTCACCTCGTAGTCATCGCGGAGACTTTGATGGGAATCTGCCATCAATTTGCGTAGAGATTGAATCTCGCCGTTTTGGAGGGCCAACGCTGCCGCACGCACGCGGTCGTTCTCTGTAATGACATGGCGGCAGCGCTTGTGTACGACCTCCCGCAAACGGCCGCGGTTCTGTTCCAACTGAGCGAGGCTCACATCCCGCAGAGCGCGGACGCCCGGCAATACCTTCGCCAGTTCGCGCACTCCCTCCTCACATTCGGCGCGGCGGACGTTGTACTCGCCCGAGCCGTGTTCATGCCTGACCATCGTATTGCAGATGACCAGATTCACTCCGTTCGGAATCGGAATGAGTTGGTAATCCAGCGACCGGCAATCCAACATGAGTCCATGCCCTGGTTGACCGTGACACGAAATGAACTGGTCCATGATGCCGCAGCGGGCGCCAACAAATTCATTCTCCGCGCGCTGGCAGAATAACGCGAGGCGCGTGCGGTCAACCTGGTAGCCCGAGTTGTCGAGCAGGGCAAGGCCCGTGGATATTTCCAGGGCAGCGGAAGAACTGAGCCCGGCTCCCAACGGGACTTCGCCGTGGATCAATAGGTTCGCGCCTCGTAGGTTATGTCCAGCCTGCTGGAGTACCCAGGCAACGCCCAGCGGATAGTCACACCATTTTCCGGACGGAGCGGGCATATGATCGTCGAGATTGACCTCGACGGTATCAGCAAAACTCTCTGAGTGAATCACAAGATGGTGGTCGTCGCGCGGCGCAATAGCAACCCAGCAGGAAAACCCAATCGCGGCCGGCATGACAAAGCCGTCGCTGTAGTCGGTGTGCTCGCCAATGAGGTTTACTCTGCCAGGTGCGCGGTAGACGTTTGAAGTCGTGCCGAACAAGGCTTTGAACTTCGCTTGCAAATCACCCACTTGATTCATGACGTAGGCCTTTCTTAAGAGGCGCAGTTGCTTAGACCACCGTTTCCGTGACGGACCACATCGTGCGGCAGCTCCTGACGAACCCACGGGACGATTTTCTAGCCTTTCTCAACCGACAATTTCAGACGGTTGAAGGTCGCATCGAAACCTTGACCTTAGGGTGCGACGCACATGGGGCCTACTACCGCCTTGGTGGAAGGAACGAAATAGCCGGAGCGGACCAGTGCGAATGCCTGCCCATCCAGCGAATAGTAGACTTCGATGGAATTCTTGTGGCAGGCACCTCTTCACCAGACAGGAGCGGTATCCGATCCCAGTGCATTGCAGGCAACTGATCAATCTAGCTGAGGCGAGTTGCGCTGAAATCCGACTAAGGTAGTAGTCGGCCAGCAGGGTGAAGGTTTTGGGCGAGGCCTACAGGTGCTCCAATCCTCGCTGCAAAGCAACGATGACCGCTTGCGTGCGATCATTGACGTCCAACCGCAACAAGATCACGCTTACATGGCATTTCACGGTGGCCTCTGTTATACCGAGTGCACTGGCGATCTCCTTGTTGCTCTTTCCGTGCGCCATCAAAGAAAGGACCTCGCGCTCTCGCGGACTCAGCTCCGAGTTGGGAGTGCGATCGGCCAGGCTGCGCACGATCGGCGGGGGCAGGAATCTCGATCCCGAATGCACGCGCCGCAAAGCGTCTACAAGGGTTTCGTGGGACATGCCCTTGATGATGTACCCAAGCGCGCCGGCAGCCATCGCCTGATGAATATCTTCATCCCCTTCGTAGGTAGTGAGAACCAGGCACTTTGCGTGAGGATCCTCCTGCCGGATAGCGCGCAAGGCATCAAGCCCGCTCATTCCCGGCAGTCGCAGGTCCATCAAGGTGATGTCGGGATGATGCTTCTTGAACATGAGCACTGCTTCCTCTCCCGAACCGGCTTGCGCGCAAACCCACATGTCCGATCGCGTGCCGATGATGGCAGCGATACCTAAACGCATGATGGGGTGATCGTCAACCACGAGAACGCCGATTTTTTGACCTTGGCTCATGCCTTGAGACTCATTGTCTGCTTCCCGCTGCTCAACGGACGCACCGGGACTTCGACCGAAAGAGCAGTTCCATCTCCCGGCGAGGATCTAACCTCGAACTGGCCGCCCACGCCTTTAACTCGCTCGCGCATCCCAACCAAGCCGAAATGTCCGTCGCCTGTGGCGAAGGCCTCCTCGGGATCGAAACCCCGGCCATCGTCTATCACCTGCATGCGCACGCTCCCGGCCGCGAAATGCACACTGACGCGCACGACGTGAGGTTGCGCGTGGCGCACCGCGTTATAAACGGCCTCGCGCGCAACCATGAGGACAACGTGTGCGACCGTATTATCGAGCGGTTCGGGCCTGCCAGACGCTTCAAACGTCACAGATACATGGGAAACGTGGCTCATCTGTTTGGTCATTTGATCGAGCAGGGGGCTAAGCTCGGGAGGAGTGGCGCCCTTTTGACGGAGATCCCAAACTGCCTGCCTTGCCTCTTCAATAGTTGCGCGGACCTGGTCCCGAGCCGAATCGAGCAGCGCGCGACCTGGCCCGGACTCGTCCAGATCGAGCGAAACAACCGCCTCGAGCAGAGCCGAAGTGCTAACGCAGCCCTGGATGACGGTGTCGTGCATCTCGCGCGCTATGCGATTTCTTTCTTCGAGCACGGCTTCAAATCGCTCATGCACCCGACTCAATCGAAGCCGATAAGCACTGAAAACCGCGGCAAGAACTAGGGCCGCGCACAATGCCAGAAACCAACCCGTCTGATAAACATGCGCTCGCCAATCGATTCCTAGCGACGCTTGAGTCGCCTTATCGGGCATGTTCATTTCGAACGCCTGAACCCTGAAGCGGTACTCTCCCGGGGGTAAATTTGTATAGTTGGCCACGCGGCTGTTCAGGGGCTCCGTCCAGTCGCGATCGAAACCCTCCAGTTTATAGCGGAAACGGATACGTTCCTGCGATCGCAGGCGTATGGCGCTGTAGTCGATCTGGAGCTTGCCCTCGCCAGGCGGAACGACCAGTAGGCCGGAAGCCGGCTCCTCACGTCCGTCCACGAGCACCTGCTCAATTACCACCTGCGGCAAGTCACCAGGCCGGGTCTGGTCTGGAAGCACTCGAACCGGCCCGCGGTTGCTGGGAAACCAGAGCTCACCATTCGGTGTGAGAGCTCCAGCGGGCTGAGTGCCCCCATGCATTAGGGTGGCTTCGACACCGTCGGACACGCCGTAAAGTGTAATAGCTGGACGAAACTCCGGGTGCTCCGCAAAACTGTCCAGATCATGACGCGACACCGACGAAATCCCGTTTGGTCCGCTCATCCAAAACGTTCCGTGGGAATCTTCGAGGATCTGAAAAATGCTATTGCTTGCTAGTCCCTGCTCGCTTCCAAATGTAGTCAGCCGGCCGTCACGCCAGCGAAATAATCCACCACCAGCAGTGCCGAACCACAAACCGCCATCCCCATCCTCGTGAATTGCCCAAATTTTCTCGTCGGCCAGGCGGTTCCCAACGGCATCATGAACGAAGGCACCTCTCTGCCAGTGGCTCACTCCTCGGTCAGTCCCGATCCAGAGGTCGCCATGGCTGTCCTCCAGCAATGCACGGACACTGAAGTAACAGAGGCCGTCGGCCATTCGATAGTTGGTCAATGCGCCGTCGTGCCAGCGATTGACGCCCTCATCGGTTCCAATCCAGATGCTCCCATCGCG
>Ga0181533_1002661_pt1 | contig 20564 bp, 15 predicted proteins | sample PEATcosm2014_Bin_45_FD_119772 | JGI IMG/M metagenome (GOLD analysis project Ga0181533, IMG submission 119772) | Peatland microbial communities from MTU Mesocosm Facility, Houghton, MI, USA - PEATcosm2014_Bin11_60_metaG | ecosystem: Environmental > Terrestrial > Soil > Wetlands > Peat | place...
ATCTATTTTTATTGTATCTCCCTTCCTGCCTTTATAATGATCGGCATTGATCCCTTCTATCCGGGGATTCACCATGAAATCTGCAATGGCAACATTATTCCTGGTCTGTTTGATTTTTCTCTTTTTTTCATAATAATCTCTGACCTCCTTATTCTCCAATGCCTTATTGGCATATTTCACAGCAGCGCTGAAACGCTTCCTGGCGGCCTTTTGTGCCTTGCTCCACTTTATCTTTGAGTAATCAGGAGCCCTGGAAACAATCGTCAGGTCTCCCACCTTCCGGCAGATCATCTCCCCGATCTTTCCGTGAACGCTGTTCAGAAAAATATTATCATTCGCAATAGCCATAAGACAGAAGTATTGGTTTGAATATACAAAGAAAGATCATATTCCGGCAAATGTCAATAGTTGGGTCATTTTTGCCGCGATTTGCCGCGATTTGCCACGATTTGCCACTTTGTTACACCTGAAAACGGAATAACCCAATTACCAATCGTCTGTCATCAGTCATTATAAATGACTTTTTTCTTTTGAGTTTCCCATCGCTTAGCTGTTGTTTTTTTAAATGCTGCTTCAAATGCGTCACAAAAATCATATGGTAAATTTTCTTACCTCGGACTCATGTTAATTTTAGAGTGTTTTATCTGTAGTCAGTTTTAGCATATCATGTCCCTTGAATTTCCTGAAAGGGGGATAAAAAGAAATTTCAGAATTTAATCTTGTACTGCAACTCAACTTCTGATTTTGTATTTCCATTGATCATGTCAAGACCTGTCCCAATCACTTTAAGGTCGGAATACCAGGTCTGTCCATACCTTAATGAAAGATCAATCAAGTGGCTCGGTTCCCACTCAAGCAGAACCATACAACGAATTCCTTTCCCATAATAGGAAGGAACCGAATAACCATACAATACATCACTTTCATAGGCATAGATCCTTTCATTATAAGAATCGGTATCAAACAGGGCATAAAGCGCAGTCAATGAAAGATGCCTGACCGGGAGTTTGAAAGCGAGATTCTGGCTGAGTAAATAACCGTAGGCAGGACTTTGATCTCCATTTCTGTTTTGTAACCGGTCGAAACGGCTTTTCAATAGAAGTAAATCAGAAACCTGCCAATCGACCACGAAACGCAAAGAACTTGATATTCCTTTTTCAAGGACATTCACTGCTCGTAAGGTTTCCGTCGTGTTGATCTGTTTCGATCTGATCCTGAACCTGAGGTACATCTTGACGGATTTGCAGGCACTATAATCCAGCTGAAGTTGATACTCGCTTCCAAAAGAAGGGCTGTCGGTCCTGTATTTCAGCCATGGGAAACGATAAAGATCTGCATAACCCGTCAGACCCAACCTTGGTGCAATGCCTGCATTAAAGGTAAACTGGACTCCTTCTTCATTGGCATTTAAGCTGTTTTGGCCCAATGCATTTGAAAGAAGATCCTGATAATTGCGCTGGTAATCACGAAGTGAAATCGAGAACATCAATCTTGGATCAGGGGTAAATTGAATACCGGATAAAAGTGCCATCCCGCCATTCCTGCTTCTTGAACATTCTCCGAATATGAATACATCGGGCAATGCAACCTGGAAATCAAGCCCCAGGTTTATATTTTCATTTCCACGAAGATTAAAACGGTTATAAGGATAGATTTTTGGCTCCAGGAAAGCGCTCCAGTGGCTCCGGAAACCCGTAAAACCAAAAGATAAGAAAGAATTTTTAAAGTTGACATTGCCTCCAAGAATAGATTCCCGGATGACATTTTTATTGGCAATTTCCCTTGGAATTCTATGATACCCGGTTTCAATGAATGAACTGACAACTCCTGTATCGGTAACAGTATCTGTTTTGGTCACATTTGCATCCCTTCTGTGGTTTGAATAGACAAGTGATAGCCTGAAATCCCATTTCTTAAGCACCATTGCGACTCCCCGCAGGTAGTTTCCTTCATTGGTCGATTGACTTGGCACAACTCCCCGTGCATACCTTCTTATATTTCCTGTTCCAGGAATGGCGCTGGTGGAAATACCGGAACAAAAGGTAAGTCCCTGGCCAAAATCCACATTATAATTACCAAGCGTAATCTGTTTAAGGATGCCTGTATTTTGAAGACTGATATATCCGGAATAAAAATCCATCCCGTTTTTCTGGTTTCCCCTGAGAAATTGTTCACCGGCATCTTTTGCCCCACTGAGACCTATCAATAGACGGTCATAAAAAGAATAGGTATAGCGGAAATAAAGTTTCATGGGACTTCCTTCATATCCCGCATTCGGATTCTTTTTAAGAACGGAATCTGCAACATGATATCCAGACTGTTCTTGGACGACCTGTTCGCCTCTTATCACCAGCTGGTTCCTTCCAGACTTCAGGAGATCTTTCATACGGATAGGATGTTTTGCCATTTCCTGCCCTACTGAAACATAGGGTAAAATCTTCCTGATCGTTGCAGAATCAAAGCCATCAATCACCTGAAGTTCATAGATGGAATAGATAGTCCCATAGGTCAGGATATACCGCATGAGATTGCTGATCTGCCGGTCATTCAGGAAAAATAGTTGGCCGAGCTCTTCCTGATTGGTGTGATTCAGATTAATGGGATGGTCACGTAATCGGTCTGATACATCTGAGATTTCTGAGAAGTCGATAGATTTATCGGATGTTTCCGACATTTTTTCTGTGGTTCGTTCAAGGAGTTCAGGTGTTTCATTTTGTGAATATAAGCCTCCTGGAATAATAAAGATGAATATCAGTAACAGTATCTTTGCGAGTTTCATTGTCCCTGTAACACTATACCAATTCACGACAAGTGGAAAATTTCTTTGGATCTATCACTTATAAATTTTCTTTTTGTCGAAATAATAAACAACTGATGCCTGGGGAGAATATCCCAGAACAAGATGATAAGATGATGCAAGATCGATCTGCAGATTCCCGATCTCCAATCCGGCTCCAAAAGTTAAAGTCGTCGGATTTGACATCAATCCCATCCTGATAAAAAAAGACTTCACCGGGCGGTACTCAACTCCTGCTTTCAAAGCCGGTTTATGAATCAGGTTCTTTTCCACTTCAGCATCGACGTGTAATCCTTCTGTAATTCTCCAACTGAGCCCTAACTGCATGAGTGTAGGAAGCCGGTCATCACTCCGTTCAGAAAGTCTTACCGGAACGGGGTTGACTACATGCAGTCCCAGCCACAGGTGCTCGCTGGCTCTGAATTGCAACCCGATCTCACAGGTAAGTACGTTGTTATCCCTGTATCCGTCGGCGACATGCAGGCGGAAGTAATGAAGCTGCACTCCTGCTGAGAATTTTTTTGTAAGATGCATTCCATAAGAAATGCCTGCATTCATTTCAGAATAAAGAGAGAATCCGGATTGGGAAAAAGAAACACCTATGGCCCCTTTTCCTGCCGGAAGGGTTATTACCAAAGCTTTCCCGCTAAGATCTGCCAACAGGTAACGGTTTTCAAAAAAAACACCGGCGCTGAACCTTTTGCACCATGCCAGTCCGGCCTGGTTGTTGAACGCCGACCATTCATCTGACTGGGTGACCGAAGTATATCCTAAACCTGCTGCCCTGCCCCCCGCGACCCTGAGTTCGCCGGAAGCAACTGCACAATCGGAAACAAGAAGAATAAGGCATAAAATTATCAGATCCCTTCCCGTCATCTTTACATTTTAAGCTTAATCGGCCAAAAATGAGAAGGTAATAGCTTATGATCAATTTTTTCAGGTACGCATTCTTGCAAAGAACCGAAAATTTTAAAGACGAATAGTTCAGAATTTGTTCTGTCCATTGTATCTTCGCGGGGAAATTATCAGTGAAAGACTACAAACTTAATTTATCAGACAGAACCAGATGAAAACAACCATTATTGATTTTCTTAAGGAACTTGAACAAAACAATGACCGTGAGTGGTTCCAGGCAAACAAGGCGAGGTATGAAGAAGGGAGAAAGGAATTCGAGGATTTTATCAATTCGCTGCTGCCTGCCATCGCCAAATTTGACGATTCCATTAAATTTCTTACGGCCAAGGATTGCATCTGGAGGATATACCGGGATATACGCTTTTCGAAAGATAAGACCCCATACAAGACGAATTTCGGGGCATTTATGGCCAGGGGGGGGAAGAAAAACCACGGGCCCGGCTACTACTTTCACATACAGCCGGGCGATTGCTTCCTTTCGGGCGGGATATGGATGCCTGAGGCCGAGATCACCAAGAAGATAAGGCAGGAGATCTATTACAATTATGATGAGATAAACGGCATACTCAACCATAAGGAATTCAGGAAATATTTCGACGGCATCGACAACTGGGACCGGCAGAAGCTTCCCCCGCGCGAGTTCCCCAAAGATTTTGCGGGCATGAACCTCCTTATGAACAAGAGCTTTACCATCTCACACTCCCTGGAGGAGAAGGTGCTTCATAGCGACGGGCTTTTGGATTATGCCGTAAAAGTGTATAAGGCGATGGTTCCTTATAACAATTTCCTGGCAAGGGCGATAGGGTAGGGTGCTAAGTTCGTAAAGTTTATAAAGTTCATAAAGTTTATAAAGTTTATAAAGTTATCAAGTCTGTCAAGGTCACAGAGAGTGACAGAGTAACAAAGTGACAGAGTGACAGAGTAACAGAGTGACAGAGTAACAAAGTGACAGAGTGACAGAGTGACAGAGTAATAGTTCGACAGATTAGACAGGCGGGCAAGGGGAGAGGTTGTAAGGTCACAGGGTTACCAGTTAAATCCTGCCGATGATGGTTTGTTTTCCCCTGACGAGCTGGTTGAGGGTGACTTCGAGTTTTGTATCGAGCGGGAGGAGGAGATCGACCCGCGAGCCGAATTTGATGAAGCCGAGCTCGTCACCCTGGACTTCGGGAGTGCCTACCTTGGGATAGGTGACGATGCGCCTGGCCACTGCACCGGCAATCTGGCGGACAAGAATTTCTTTGCCGCTGCCGGTCAGGATCACCGTGGTGGCCCGTTCATTTTCCAATGAGGATTTCGGGCTGAAGGCAACCATGTGTTTCCCGGGATGGTAAAAGTAATATCTGATCATCCCGGAGACCGGGAACCAGTTGATATGGACATTCCTGGCCGACATGAAGATGGAGACCTGGATGCGCTCGTCCTTAAAATATTCGGGTTCGATGGTCTTTTCAATCACGACTACTTTCCCGTCGGCAGGGCAGGAGATGATGTCTTCACCGCCGTTCAGACTCCTCAGAGGCGCCCTGAAGAACCTGACTATCACGATGAAAAACCACAATCCCGCGGCATAGAGGAGGATGTGAAACCAGGTCTGTTCCGGAAATATATGATTAAAAGTGAGGAGCACGACGGCTATGAAGAGGAATGTGATGAAGATCGTGGTGTATCCTTCTCTGTGAATGGTCATCTTTCCAGGTTAAAGAATGTTCAGAATGAGGAAGTACAAAAATACAAAAGGGGCAGAGACAAAGATCGTGTCGAACCGGTCGAGAATTCCGCCATGGCCAGGCAGGATATTCCCGGAATCTTTCAGGTTCAGGCTTCTTTTAAACAGAGATTCCGCAAGGTCGCCGAATGTCCCGAAGAGGATCACAAGCAAGGTAAGGACGAGGAGGTGGATCAACAGTATCCCTTCCGTTATAAAGTAAAAGCCGGTTGCAAAGGCGATTGCGATGACCGTTCCCGCGATGGTTCCTTCCCAGGTCTTTTTTGGCGATACCCTTTCAAAGAATTTATGTTTGCCGAAGGTCTTTCCCACCAGGTAAGCCCCTGTATCATAAACCCAGGTGATCAGGAAATAGGCAACGAGATAGGCAGGGAAATGATGAAATACTGTGCCCCCGGCCGGATCGTTCATCATATTGAGGAGCGACAGCGGCAAGGCAATATAGATGAGCCCGAAGATGGTGACTGCGGCATTGATCAACGGCTTGTCTTCTTTACGGTACAACTCGAGGATGACCGGGATGAATAAGATTGGTACTATCACGACAATGGAAAGCCCAATGACAAGGGTATGTTGTTCGAGGAATAAAAAGAAACCTGTGACAATCAGATAAATGATTGTTCCAAGGATCGTCCCGGTCAGCTTCTGGGGTTTACATTCTACCGTAGAGGTGATGGAATAAAATTCGAGCTGGCCAAGGATGACCACGACAAGGAATATCAGTGCAAAGAAAAAGCGGTCGATATAGAGGGCTGCAAGGATCAGGAAGACCATGGAGAGCCCCGTGATGGTTCGTGCCCAGAAGTTATTCATCGGCAAGGAATCTGTCAACAACAAGTTTGGCTTTTAACACATCCTCCCGGCGGATATTCAGTTCAATTTCCCCGAAGGCCAGGTAAGAAGAATCTTTTTTATTCACGATCACGGCAGGGATGTCCTCATTTACAAGCAGGTCTTTCAGCATCTCTACCTTGTAAGGTACCGTGGAACGGTAGATCACTTCCCAATCATCATAATAGGGTGAATCATTCATTTCCGGGAGATTTATCTTCAATCAGAAAAACATATAATTCCTTGGGGCCATGGGCTCCGATCACCAGTGTCTTCTCAATATCTGCCGTCCGGCTTGGCCCGGTGATCAGTGAGATCAGGGAAGGAAAATTTTCTTCATATTTCTTCCTGATCATCTTCAGGGCATCTTTCAGATCGGGAACCAGCTGCGAAGAATAAGCAACCACGATGTGGATCTCCGGAAAGACCGTCATTCTTCTTCCCGGTGAAACATGGGAAGAGACCATTACTGAACCCAGCCGTGCCACCAGGTATTCACACCTTGTGATCCCCAGCTTCATTTCCTGGAATTTATCAGGATCCGATTCAAACGGTATCCCGCCCTGTTTCAGAAGTCCCTGTAACTGCTCATCATAACAATATATCACCGGCCAATCCTTTTCGAGGATGTAAGTCTGGAGAAAGGAAAGGAACTCATCCTCGCTTTCACAGTACCCGAATTTCCCGGAGACTTTTACGAGTGCTTCGGCAAAGGTCACATCCAGCGGTTCTGTCAGGGGAGGATAGACAGAACTTTCCATGTCGATGATCGGGTAGGGGGGATCTGTCTTCTCGATCAGTGCATCACGGACCTGCTTGAGGACTTTCTCTTTAGAGGTGCTTTCTTCCATGGATCAACCGGATTTTTCAGGCGGGGTCCCGGTCTTGTCTGATTCTTTTTTATCCTTTTCTTTCTCTACCGGTTCCGGAAGCACATTCTTCACATCGAGGCCAGACTTGACAGGTTCTTCATCAAAGGGACGCTTTCCAAAGATCGCTTCAAGGTCTTCCTTGAAGATCACCTCTTTATCCAGAAGCACCTGTGCCAGGCGTTCCAGCTTCACCTTATTATCTGTCAGTAACTTTTTGGCCCTGTCATATGCCGATTCCAGGAGCTTGCTGATCTCCTGATCTATCGTTTCGGCTGTTTTCTCGCTATAGGGTTTCTGGAAAGAATATTCCGACTGCCCGGAAGAATCATAATAGCTGATGTTCCCGATCTTCTTGTTCAGCCCGAAATATACCACCATGGCATAGGCCTGCTTGGTAATCTTTTCGAGGTCGTTCAATGCTCCCGTAGAGACTTTCCCGAAGTTCACTTCTTCGGAAGCCCTGCCACCCAGTGCAGCGGTGATCTCATCAAACATCTGGTCATAAGTCGTGATCTGCCGTTCCTCAGGCAGGTACCAGGCAGCGCCAAGCGCTTTTCCCCTTGGCACGATGGTCACCTTGACGAGGGGATGGGCATACTGAAGCAGCCAGCTGACGGCGGCATGGCCGGCTTCGTGGAAGGCGATGACCTTTTTCTCCTGGGGTGAGATGATCTTATTTCTCTTTTCAAGTCCGCCGATGATCCGGTCGATGGCATCCATGAAGTCCTGCTTCCCGATGATGATCTTGTTGCTTCTGGCGGCTATCAGGGCAGATTCATTGCATACGTTGGCAATATCGGCGCCTGAGAATCCGGGAGTCTGTTTTGCCAGGAATTCAATGCTGACAGACTCGTCCAGCTTCAATGGCTTCATGTGGACCTTGAAGATGGCCTTACGTTCCTCGAGATCAGGCAATTCAACATGGATCTGGCGGTCGAATCTTCCTGCACGCATCAGGGCACGGTCGAGGATATCGGCACGGTTTGTTGCGGCGAGGATGATGACGCCGGCGTTGGTGGCAAAGCCATCCATCTCCGTGAGCAACTGGTTCAGGGTATTTTCCCGTTCATCATTTGCGCCGGTGAGGGCATTACGTCCTCTTGCGCGACCGATGGCATCAATTTCATCAATAAATATGATACAGGGGGCTTTCTCCTTTGCCTGCCGGAAGAGATCGCGGACCCTTGAGGCACCCACACCCACAAACATCTCGACAAAATCGGAACCCGAAATGGAGAAAAACGGCACCTTTGCCTCGCCGGCCACTGCTTTTGCCAGTAATGTCTTCCCGGTACCCGGGGGGCCGACCAACAATGCACCCTTGGGTATCTTACCGCCGAGGGTAGTATATTTTAACGGGTTTTTCAGGAAATCGACGATCTCCATTACCTCTACCTTTGCTTCCTCGAGACCGGCGACATCATTAAAGGTGATGCTCACGCTGGTATCCTTGTCGAAAAGCTGGGCTTTCGATTTCCCGATGTTAAAGATCTGGCCGCCGCCGCCGCCACCACCCCGGCTCATGAGCCGCATGATCAGGAACCAGACGCCAATCAGTAAAACAATCGGGATGAGATAGGTGAGGATATTACCGAAGACATCGGTCCTGGTGGTATAGGAGGGAGGATAGGGATATTGTTTTTTAAACTGGGCAACTTGCAGGGGAGTCTTGCCGATCCTGAGCATTTTTGCCGAGATGGTATCCTCGGCTCCTTTCATGAGGTCGCGAAAATTTTCATCAGACCCGATATTATAGGAGAACTGGGGATTATCGCCGAAAGAGGTGGAAAAACTCTTTCTTACAAAGTCTTTATAGGCAGTATCTTTTGCAATCCTGTCCTTCTTGATATAGATCTCCGCTTTTTCCTTGTTTACGATGACAATCTTATCGACATCCTGTTTTTCCAGCATTTCAAATAACTGGTTCCAGGTAGTTTCTTTCTGCGGACTCGAGTAATTAAAGATCTGGATCCCGATAAAGATAGCAGCCAGCACTGCATAGATCCAGTAGAAGCTGAATCGTGGCTTACTTTTCTTTGGGGGAAAATTGGGTGGTAAGTTATCTTTATTTTTATCTGCCATTCTGTCTGTTCCTTGCGGTGCGAATAATTAATTTTTCTGCTTTGGGTCTATTTTCATGATCTCTGCATCAGCCCATAGTTGTTCAAGATTATAAAAATCCCGCTTTGATGCCTGGAAGATATGGACGATGATATCTGCATAGTCTATCAAAATCCATTCCGCATTTTCAAACCCTTCCCTGTGATAAGGAGTCAATCCTGTTTTTTTCTTAACTTCCCGTATCACACCATCTGCCAATGCTTCAACCTGGGTACGCGAGGTGCCGTGACAGATGAAGAAAGAGTCGCACAAAGAGCTGCCTAATTTTCTGAAGTCAAGGATAACAGGGTCTTTTGCTTTTTTATCGAGTAGTGCCTCTGCTATTACCTCTGACAGGAGATCGACGGGGTTCTTTGTTTTCTTTCTTGGCATCCAGGGGTTTTATGTATCACAAAGGTACAATAATAATCTGTGTCTGCAAATTGGGGGAAAAAGTGTTAAGTCGTGACGCGTGACGCGAAGTCGAGTGAGAAGTGAGCAGTGAGAAGTGAGAGGAAAAAGTGTTAAGTATTAAGTTTTAAGTGTTAAGGGAGAGAATATCACAGATCTTCTTTCTCACTCGAGCCCTACAACAATTTTCCTTACTACTTCCCAGGAGCTGTCTTTAAAGACTATTATATAAATTCCATCAGAACAGGGCCTGAGGTCAATCAATTTTTGTAATGTGCCATCGACATCAACATTGGCGTCTTCATAGATCCTGACTCCGAGACTGTTATAAACGCTGATGGTGAATGATGTCCTGCTGGTTGTTGATATTGTTAAATTGAACTTGCCGTCATTTGGTACCGGGTACAGGTCAATTACCGGAGCATAATAAACATTGATCCCGGTGATTATGATCAGCTTGTGGTTGGAGGTGTCAGATGAGCAGCCATTGAGGGTAACCACATCCCAGTAATAACCATCCTGTGTTGCAATATAATCCTGGGATGTAGCTCCTTGTATGAAGGTTCCCTGGAAGTACCACTGGTTACCTGCAGGAGCACTGCTTTGCAGTGCGTCTCCGTTATTGATAACAACAGGAGTTGGTGGAACAGGATTCACTGTGATAAAGAGGTTCGGAGAGACCGGGCCATCCCCGCAAAGGTTGTTGCCATAAACATTGATATCCCCACTGGTTCCATCAGCCGCAAAGTCCACTGTTATTGAATTCAACCCTGCACCAGAAGCAATAGTGTCATTGGGTGGTAATGACCATATATACACGGTTGTATTCGGTATCGGCGCAACAGAATAGGCTACACCATTGGCTCCGGCACAGACAGTATCGATTCCGGTGATTGATCCGGCCGGGCCAGGCAACGGATTGACGGTGACATTCAGCACTGTGGGTGTTACTGGATTACAACCTGCTGCCGAGGTATAAGTGACACTTACCGTTTGCGGACCAGCAATGATCCATGAAACCTGGATCTGGTAAGTTCCTGATCCATAGTTTATAACTCCACCTGATGAAACAGTCCAAACGTAATTGATCATCCCGGGTTCAGTAGTATAGTTGTAATAGCCCGAATTGATGCACATGTTGGTTCGCCCGGTAATGGTTGGAACCGGTAGTGGATTTACTGTAACAGCAATACTGGTTCGTGTACGACTTGGACCACAAGTACTATCCTGAACATAATAAGTTGTACTGATCGCTAAGATTGGTGTAGTAAAAGTACTTCCTCCGCCAAGCCATGTTCCACCTGTTGGAGCGCTGTACCATCCCAGAGTTCCGGGACCACTTGCACTGAGGGTAGTTGAATTTCCAGTGCATATATTTTGATTTGCCGGAGGTGTTGTATTGGTTGGCGGAGCTGGCAAAATACATGAGGGTGTATATTGCCAAAAGTCGTTATAGAAACCACTGAAACTCTCACCAATTCCAATATAACCTTGGGTACCAATATTAAAACCAACAGCGTAACCTCTGGCCGATCCCCCAAAATTAGCTTTTTGTGTCCAAGCATTAGTAGTGGTATCATATTCCCAAAAATCGTTTTTCATGTTTCCGTTTATGTCTAATCCCGTTCCAATGTACCCTTTCATCCCAATACTAAAACCAACAGCGTAACCTCTGGCCGATCCCCCAAAATTAGCTTTCTGTGTCCAGGCATTAGTAGATGGATCATACTCCCAAAAGTCTTGAAACATCCAGGGGCTTTGATCGCTGCAACCGGTCCCGATGTACCCTTTATCCCCGATACTAAATCCAACAGCTTTATATCTTGAAGATCCCCCAAAATTAGCTTTCTGTGTCCAGGCATTAGTAGTAGTATCATATTCCCAAAAGTCATTTAAAGGATTACTACTTGAGTTAAGACCAGTTCCAATATAGCCTTTAGCCCCGATACTAAAACCAACAGCATCCATTCTCGCTAATCCTCCAAAATTTGCTTTCTGAGTCCAGACATTTGTTGTCATATCATATTCCCAAAAATCATTACAAGGACCTGCTGCTGATTGACCGGTTCCGATATACCCCTTGGATCCGATACTAAAACCAACAGCCCTACCTCTTGCTGCTCCTCCAAAACTTGCTTTCTGAGTCCAGGCATTAGCAGTAGTATCATATTCCCAAAACTCTCTAAACATGTTTCCGTAACTATCATCTCCCGTTCCGATATACCCTTTACCACCGATACTAAAACCAACGGCATCATATCGTGCACTCCCTCCAAAATTGGCTTTCTGGGTCCAGGTATTGGGTGCCTGAGCTGAAGAGTCAAGCCAGAGGAAGATTGTAAACAGGATAGCAGAAAAGAGATAAACTTTTTTCATAATTCACCCCAGGGGGTACTACGAAGTTATAAAGATACAAAAAAGTCATGGGAATTATCAAGTTTATCAGGTGACAGGGTGACAAGGGAAAGGTCGTGACGCAAAAATAGTGAGAAGTGAGACGTGAGAAGTGAGGCGAAATCGTGACGCGTTACGCGTTACGCGTTACGCGAAAAAGTGTTAAGTGTTAAGTTTTAAGTGTTAAGGGAGAGATTATCACAACAAGTGAGAGGTGAGGCGAAAAAAGACAAAAATCAAACTGGGACAATACCACAAGCTGTCAGAAGTTTGGCTTGAGTTTGTATTGGGTGTAGAAATCATTGATTATTCTGACTGTCTCTTCGGCCGTGTCTGCAAGTGAGAAGATCTCAAGGTCTTCGGTAGAGATGTTTTTCTCGTTCAAAACCGTTGAATTGATCCATTGAAGCATTCCCTGCCAGTAATCTTTTCCTACAAGGATGATCGGGAAACGCACCATCTTATGGGTCTGGGTCAGGGTGATGGCCTCTGTCAGCTCATCCAGTGTCCCGAATCCCCCGGGCATGGCGATGAACCCCATGGAATATTTCAGGAACATGGTTTTCCTGACAAAGAAATAGTCAAAGGTCAGTAGTTTATTGCTGTCGATAAAGACATTTGGCTTTTGCTCGTATGGTAAGGCAATATTTAACCCGACAGACTTCCCTCCTGCAAAATGAGCGCCTTTGTTTGCAGCTTCCATGATCCCGTGACCGCCACCCGTGATAATCCCAAACCCGGATTTAGTAAGGAGATATGCTATCTCTTCCGTAAGTTTATAATATTTATTATCTTCGGGTGTTCTTGCCGAGCCAAAGATAGAGACGCAGGGGCCTATCTTGGTCAACTTCTGAAATCCTTCCACCATTTCCGCCATCACCTTGAAAATTTCCCAGGTGTCCTGGCTGATGGTTTCCGACCATGTTTTGGGCTGAATGTATTCTTTGATCTTTTCGATTTCCTGATTTTCCATAATGAAGTGAAGTATATTGGTCCTGTAAAGTTAAGATTTAAACTGACTCAAGTATAGGTTTTAAATGCAAGGCAGTCAGACTCCTGTGATCATTGATGATCTCTTCCGGGGAGCCTTCACAAATGATCTGTCCACCGTCGAATCCGCCTTCCGGTCCCATGTCGATAATATGATCGGCCACTTTGATCACTTCCATGTTATGTTCAATGATCAGAACCGTATTTCCTTTATCTACAAGCTTGTTCAGGACATGCAACAGCACTTTCACGTCTTCAAAGTGTAACCCGGTTGTCGGCTCATCCATGATATACAGTGTATTCCCGGTATCTTTTTTTGATAATTCCGCAGCCAGTTTAACCCGTTGTGCTTCTCCTCCCGATAAGGTGGTGGATTGCTGGCCCAGTGTAATGTAACCAAGGCCAACCTCATTCAAAGTCCTGATCTTATGCAGGATCAGCGGGACGTTTTCAAAGAAGTCCACAGCCTGTTCTATCGTCATGTTCAGAACATCATTTATCGATTTGCCTTTAAACCTGACTTCCAGTGTTTCACGGTTATATCGTTTTCCATTACAGGTTTCGCACAGGACATATACATCCGGAAGGAAGTTCATCTCGATCACCCGTAATCCGGCTCCCTTGCATGTTTCGCATCGGCCTCCCCTGACATTAAATGAGAAGCGGCCGGGCTTGTATCCCCTGATCTTTGACTCCGGCAGTTCTGCAAAGAGTTTCCTGATCTCATCAAAGACTTTTGTATAGGTGACCGGATTGGAACGGGGGGTCCTGCCAATGGGCGATTGATCGACTTCGACTACCTTATCGATGTTCTTTATCCCATCAATGGATAGATAGGGGAGGGGATTCTGTTCAGATTTATAAAAATGCCTGCTCAGGACGGGGTAAAGGGTTTCATTGATGAGGGAGGATTTTCCGCTTCCTGACAGGCCTGTGACACAGATGAGCTTCCCTAACGGGAGAACAAGGTCAATATGTTTCAGATTGTTCCCTGAGGCACCATGGAGGGTTAGGAACTTCCCATTTCCGGTGCGGCGTTCTTTGGGGATACCGATTGACTTACGGCCGGTAAGATAGTCACCGGTAAGGCTGCAGGAATGCATTATCTCTTCAGGTGTTCCGCCAATGACTATTCTTCCGCCATGGACCCCTGCGCCAGGTCCGATATCCACGACATAATCTGCCGCCAGGATGGTCTCTTTATCATGTTCAACGACGATAACGGAATTCCCTGAATCGCGGAGGTTCTTCAAAGCATTGACCAGTCTCATGTTATCATGCTGGTGAAGTCCGATGCTGGGTTCATCCAGGATGTACAAAACGCCAACCAGCTGAGAACCTATCTGCGTAGCCAGACGGATACGCTGGGACTCGCCGCCTGAAAGACTTTTTGCTTTCCGGTTCAGTGTGAGATAACCGATGCGGACATCCAGCAGGAAACGGATCCTGTTACGGATCTCGCGGATGATCTCATAGGCAATGACCATTTTCCGTTTATCCAGGAACTTCTCAGGCGCCGAAAACCATTCATTCAGACCTTTCAGATCCATGTTTGAAAGATCTGCAATATTCATATTTCCGATCCTGAAATGAAGTGATTCTTTTTTCAACCGGTCGCCATTACATTCAGGGCAGGTACTCTCATTCATGAAGCTGCTGATCCATTTCATTATTCCCTGGGGGGCCGACTCGGCCTGCTGTGAGTTGATGAAACTGACGATCCCTTCAAAGTTCAATGCATAAGTAGAGGTTATCCCGAGGTAATCATTTCTGACCCTGAAGATCTCATCTGAACCATAAAGGATCACATTAATTGCTGTATCAGGGATGTCGGCTATGGGAGTATTAAGGTCAAAACCATATTTCTCGCCGATGGCTTCCATCTGCTTAAAGATCCAGTTGTTCTTATATTCCCCGAGAGGGGTGATGCCTCCTTTCCGGATGCTTTTAGAGCGGTCGGGAATGATCTTACTGATGTCAATCTCTGAAATGGTCCCCAGCCCGTTACATTTCGGGCAGGCACCATATGGCGAGTTAAAGGAAAAGGTATTGGGCTCCGGTTCCTCATAGGAGATCCCTGATGTGGGGCACATCAGGAGGCGGCTGAAATGACGTACCCGGTCATCTGATGTATCATAGACCATCAGCATATCCTTCCCATGATGCATTGCGAGGTTGACGGAGGCGGCAAGTCTTGTTTTTGAATCGGGCCTGATGGTGATCTGATCGATAACAGTTTCAATATCATGTACTTTATACCTGTCAAGCTGTAATCCGAGCGTGATCTCCTGGATCTTTCCGTCGATCCTCACTTTTAAGAACCCCTGTTTCCTGATCTGTTCAAAGAGTTCACGATAGTGACCTTTCCGGCCTTTGATCATGGGTGCAAGAATGAGGATTGTCTTACCCTGGAACTGGGAGAGGATAAGTTCAACGATCTGGAGTTCAGTATATCTCACCATTTTTTCCCCGGTGACATAAGAATAAGCATCCGCCACGCGGGCATAAAGCAACCGGAGAAAATCGTAAATTTCAGTAATGGTGCCGACCGTAGAGCGCGGATTCCGGCTACCCGACTTTTGTTCTATGGCGATGACAGGACTCAGGCCATTGATCTTATCCACGTCAGGCCGTACGAGGTTACCTATGAACTGGCGGGCATAGGCAGAAAAGGTCTCCATGTACCGCCGCTGTCCTTCAGCATAGATGGTATCGAAAGCCAGAGAAGATTTCCCACTGCCGCTAAGACCGGTAAATACCACGAACTTGTACCGTGGTATCTCAAGGTCAATGTTTTTCAGATTATGAACTCTTGCTCCAAAGATTTCCAGGTTTTCTTCCACCGCAGTCCAGTAAGTACTTCAGGTTAATTAGCAAGATCTATTTTCAGCGTATCGTTAAAAAAGGTCTCACTGGTTATAAGGCTCTTTTTCAATAGTTCCCAGCTCAGGGTCTCTTCTTCCGGAAGAGTCAGAATGTAGGTTTTTGCATTTTTATTGGTCAGTGTATACCTTCTTAACCATGGGTTAAACTCTTTCAGTATACGGTAATTGATCTTCATCTTCTGAGCAAATGCCGGCAGGTCTCTGATGCCTGAATCGACGTTAACCGTGTAGGTGGGGAGCGGAGGATAGAAATCGCTTTGCCTCAGGTAAAATCCGTACTTTACCGGGTTGTTGTAAATCTGTTTCATGGCAAGGATACGATAAACATACCGGGAGGCTTCATCTACCAGGGAAAGATTGTAATAATCCATAATGTGCTGTTTTTCAGTTGCCATATCCATCCCCTCAAACCCCCTGTTGAAAGAAGCGGCAACCAGTGTCCAGTTTTTATATTTCAGGAAAGCTTCCTGGAAATACTTACATGCAGCTTCGGTTGATTTCTCTATGTTATAGCGCTCATCGACCTCCTCGCTGATTTCAAGTCCGTATTTCTTACCGGTCGGTTTAAGAAATTGCCAGAATCCTTCTGCCCCGGATGGTGAAACAGCATTAGCGAAGTTGCTTTCTGCCAATGCGAGAAATTTAAAATCATCCGGGATACCATTTTTCTTCAGGATCGGCTCTATTACAGGAAACCACCTGCAGGCACGCTTAAACATCAGGATGGTGGCTGAATGCATGAAAGTATTAGCCATGATCTCGCGGTCAAGACTTTCCCTGACATAAAACAGGTCCATTGGAACACTTTCCCCGGCAAAATCCATCTTATCAGGAAGTTCAGGAGCATAGATATGGTAATACCTGGAAAATTGACTCCGGTATTCCTTTTGCTGATCCCTTATTTCCCTGACCGCGTAAATGCAGGTCCCGCATACCAGGATCACTGCCAGGCAGACCAGGATATATTTAGCTATTATTTTCATCTCAGAGCGGAAATCATTTTTATCACCATCATCAAACTTACTTTTCCCTTTTTACCATTCACCCGGAAACCAATCCGGCAATTCAGAAGGGGCTTACAAAGTCGCGGAAGCTGCCGGCACTCTTATCTTTTTCTGAAACCAGGGGCTGACCAGTTCCCCATCTGATCCCAAGATCAGGGTCATTCCAGAAGATCCCTCTTTCTGATTCCTTATTATACACCTGTGTGCATTTATAAAAGAAAACAGTATTCTCTTCCAGCGTCAGAAATCCATGGGCAAATCCCGCGGGGATCCAATACATCCATTTGTTCTTTTCTGAAAGTTCTATCGAGGCCCATTGTCCATAGGTCGGTGAAGATCTCCTCAGATCGACAGCCACGTCAAGCACTGCACCTTTCACCACGCGTACCAGCTTACCCTGCTGGTAAGGAGGAACCTGGAAATGCAATCCACGCAAGACACCTTTTCCCGATTTGGATTCATTATCCTGAACAAACCTGGCATCGATCCCCAGTTGCCTGAATTTCTCTTCATTATAAGATTCAAAGAAATAGCCTCTCTGATCTTCAAAAACATCCGGTTTTATGACCAGCAGGCCTTCAATGTGATTTTTCTCTATCTGCATGATTTATCTTTATCAATAATCAAAGATCCACACATTCACCATAAGCCTGTGCAACAGCTTCCATGATGGCCTCCGACATGGTCGGGTGCGGATGCACGGCATTGATGATTTCCTTCCCGGTGGTTTCCAGTTTTCTCGCAACCACCACTTCTGCTATCAGCTCTGTGACATTATCCCCGATCATATGTGCACCCAGCCATTCGCCATATTTTGCATCGAAGATCACCTTTATCATCCCTTCCCGGTTTCCTGCTGCTGTAGCTTTCCCGGAGGCCGTAAAGGGAAATTTACCAATCAGGATCTCATATCCTGCTTCTCTTGCAGCTTTTTCTGACATTCCGACGGATGCTATTTCAGGTTGTGTATAAGTGCATGCAGGGATGTTATTATAATCCATCGGTTCCACATCTTTACCTGCTATCTTTTCCACACAGATAATACCTTCATGAGAAGCGACATGAGCAAGTGCAGGACCTTTTACGATATCGCCAATGGCATAGTAGCCCGGAACGCTGGTCCTGTAAAAATCATCCACTATGACCTTGTTTTTATCTGTCGTGATGCCGGTTTCTTCCAGCCCGATCCCTTCAAGATTAGGAGCGATGCCCACGGCAGAAAGCACAATTCCGGCTTCAATGACCTCGTCGCCTTTCTTTGTTTTCACAGTCACCTTGCAGTTATCCCCGGTGGTATCAATTGATTCAACGGTTGATCCGGTTAATATCTTCATCCCTGCTTTTTTAAATGACCGTTCCAGTGTCCTGGAGATCTCTTCATCTTCAAGAGGGACAACATTGGGTAACATTTCGACAAGGGTCACTTTTGTACCAAAAGAATGATAGAAGAAAGCAAATTCAGCTCCGATAGCGCCGGAACCGACCACAACCATTGATTTTGGTAAAGATGATAGAGTCATTGCTTCGCGGTAGCCGATTATTTTCCGGCCATCCTGTTTCAGGTTTGAGAGTTCACGGGACCTGGCACCCGTGGCAATAATAATATGGCTGGCAGAATATTCAGCAACTTTTCCGGAAGCGTCCTTAACTTCTACGATCTTGCCTGGCTTGACTTTGCCGGTTCCCTGGAGGTGATCAATCTTATATTTTTTAAACAGGAACTGGACCCCTTTGCTCATCTGGTCTGCCACAGTCCTGCTGCGCTTCACAATGGCTTCAAAATCAGGTTTTGCATCTCCCGTCCTAATGCCATAATCTGTCGCATGGGTGATATAATGAAAGACCTGTGCACTTTTCAGGAGTGCTTTGGTGGGGATACAACCCCAGTTCAGGCAGATGCCTCCAAGTTCTGCTCTTTCCACGACACCTACCTTAAAACCCAATTGTGACGCCCTGATCGCAGCAACATATCCACCGGGGCCACTGCCAATGATGATTATATCGTAATTCATTTTTTTGCGTTTTTTGAATCTGCGAAGGTAGATAACTTTGGGCTTTCTGGCAAGATATCTTTGTCACATTAATCAACAAAACCTAATGTTTGGGAAAAAGATCTTACAACTGAAGAAATTATCGCCGGACTAAAAAAAATAATTCATGCGGGCTTCACGGATTGTTCAAAATATAAACGACTGAAAACTTGCATAACATCAACGTTTTTATTATTATTGTTACAAATTTACAGGAAGAGGGATCTTTGCCTGCAATATTGGATGGCCGACCTTTTATAGTGGATATCGTATGAAAAAACTGATCTACATTTTCTTATTCTTGTTTCCAGTTGTTTGTTTTGCCCAACAACCTTGGTACAAATATTCTCCTATGGATTATGCTTGGAAGAATGTTGGCATACAAGGGTTTTCAAGAGGAACTGCCGTATTTCTAAGCCTTGCCGTTGATTCAATAGGTGCACCTTATCTTGCCTATCAGGATAATGGGAATTATGGAAGGTTGACAGTTATGAAATTTGATGGCAATACTTGGGTGAATGTGGGCAATCCGGGTTTTACGGAAGGTGGCGCTAGTTATATCAGCCTTGCATTTGGCCCTGCTGGTCTGCCTTATGTATCATTTACAGACTACAGCAATTCCGAAAAAATAAGTGTAATGAAATTTGATGGAACAAACTGGCAATATGTTGGAAATGCCGGTTTCTCATTGGCAAACGGGGATAATACAAGTCTTGCTTTCAGCCTTGAGGGTCAGCCATATGTTGCTTTTGCTGATGCTTCATATGGAGTAACTCGTGCTACAGTCATGAAATTTGATGGAACTACATGGTCGAACGTTGGTTCAGCGGGTTTTTCATCTAGTTGGAGTATGTTTGAAAGTCTTGCTTTCAGTCCTGACGGAGTGCCTTATCTGGTTTTTCAGGATGCAGGAAATGGAGATGGTGCAACTGTTATGAAATTTGATGGAATAAAATGGGTATATGTAGGAGAAGCTGATTTTTCTAAAAATGATGTTTACTATACGAGTCTCGCCTTTAGTCCATTGGGGGACCCTTATGTGGCATATAAGGATGGAAACTATGGAAAAGCAAGTGTAATGAAATTTGATGGAAATAATTGGGTAAATGTTGGAAATGCTGATTTCTCAGCAGGTGAGGTAGATTGTACGAACCTTGCTTTCAATCCGATTGATAGTCTGCCCTACGTATCATTTTTAGATTTTAACCCTGATAGTAAAGCGACTTGTATGAAATTTGACGGGGCCAATTGGGTGAATGTTGGAAATATTGGTTTTTCAGCAGGAGGAGTATGGTATACAAGTCTCGCTTTAAGTCCATCAGGTCACCCCTATGTGGCTTATATGGATAATGCAGATTCTAATAAAGCAACAGTGATGACATATGATTCTGTTTATTTTGGAGTCAATGAGATACAGGAATCAAAGTTATCATTGTATCCAAATCCAGCCACAGATAAAATAACAATTGAAACATCAACGACACCCGTCAAAAGCCAACTATCAATAATAAACCTGAACGGTCAGCAGCTCATTACACGGCAAATCACTGAACTCAGAACGCAAATAGACATATCAAGCCTGCCCAGCGGGGTTTATTTTGTGAGG
>Ga0181533_1002667_pt1 | contig 20548 bp, 10 predicted proteins | sample PEATcosm2014_Bin_45_FD_119772 | JGI IMG/M metagenome (GOLD analysis project Ga0181533, IMG submission 119772) | Peatland microbial communities from MTU Mesocosm Facility, Houghton, MI, USA - PEATcosm2014_Bin11_60_metaG | ecosystem: Environmental > Terrestrial > Soil > Wetlands > Peat | place...
CCCAATCAGTAGGGCAGGGAGACAGAATCTCAATCATACTGAACCCCTTTTCTTCCATCTGGTATCTGAAAGATTTCTCTATCATCTTTTTTGTTTTCAAAAGGTTTTTTACTGAATCCATAGACGTCCTTGCAATAAAAGAGACCCCGTCTATGGTGGCGAGCATCTCTGCGACATGGAGCGGGTAGCCCGTTGTCTTGGGATCCCTTCCTTTCGGTGTTGTCGTCGTTTTCTGGTCCAGCAAAGTTGTCGGCGCCATCTGGCCGCCGGTCATGCCGTACGTTGCGTTATTTATAAAAATTACGGTTATATTTTCGCCCCTGTTTGCAGCATGAACAATTTCAGCGGTACCGATCGCTGCAAGGTCACCATCACCCTGATATGAGAAAACAATACTGTCGGGGAGTGTTCTTTTCATGCCGCTGGCTGCGGCTGGCGGTCTGCCGTGCGCAACTTCGATCATATCAAAATCGAAATAGTCATAGGCAAACACAGCACATCCAACCGGAGCAATACCTATTACCCTTTCTCTGATGCCCAGTTCCTCGATTACTTCAGCGATCAGCCTGTGTGCAAGGCTATGGCCGCAACCAGGGCAGTAGCGAAACGGGACCTTCTTGATATATGCCGGACGCTTAAAGACTTGCTTCATAGGGGGAATTATAACATAAAAAGCGCGTCGAGCGTTCAGCGTGAAAAATGAAAGGGCAGATCAAACAGTGAGCTGAGAAGCGTCAGAGTACAAGGTTAAGCGTAAATGGAAAGATATATCTTAGTGAGTTTTTTTGCATTTCTCTTTACGCTGCTACCGCTCAACGCACTACGCTGAACGATATAACTCTTTCGGATTTAAAAGTATCCCTTCAAGCAATCCGTAATCACTGACTGTTATAGCATCAGTTTTGAGTATTTCCATTAAAGTTAAAAGAATAATGATCCCTGGAATTATTATATCGGCTCTCTCCGGTTCGAGGCCCTTAACAATGGTACGTTCACGTAAGGGGGTGGACAATAAATGCTCAAGTAGCGCTTTAAGTGCATTAAAAGAGATAGTGTGTAAATGGATGCTTTCCGCATCATAAGTATCGAGCCCCATATCTATTGCCGCTACAGTAGTGGCGGTACCGCCTGTTGCGACAAAGCTCTTAATTTCGCCGGCATTAATTCCGGAATTAATGCCTGATATTAGAAATGATTGTATAACCGATTCAAATATCGCTTTTTTTATATTCTTAATTTCTACGGGAGCAGGAGGATCACTATTAACAAATTGCTGATGCAACCGAATTGCGCCGATTTGAAGACTGCTTTTTGCCGCTATTGTAGAGGCGGAGTCGCATAGTATCCATTCAGTGCTTCCTCCACCTATGTCTGTAATAAAAGCCGGCATTGAAAGCTCTGGACAATTCCCTAAAAGACCAAGGACTGTCAGCTCCGCTTCCTTTTCTCCGCTGACAATATGAATGGAAATGCCTGTCCGGGCCTTAACAGCTTCAATAAAATCCCGGCTGTTGCCTGCATCACGCAAAGCGCTTGTACCGACTGCAATGGTATTATGTGCACCGTATTTCTCTATTGATGCTTTAAATTGCATAAGGGATCTGATTGACTTTTCGATACTATCTTCACTAAGCATTCCTTTGTGTGGTATGTCCCCGCCAAGGCGGGTTACAACTCGCTCTGCTGAAATGCGGATTAATCTACCTTTATCAACACAGCCAACCAATAATCTAAGCGTGTTGGCGCCAACGTCTATCGCAGCATTAGGGAAGGGGGGGTTACGGTCTTCGAATGAATGACTTGCACAGTTAGAGGACTGACTTATCATTGACTATCTCAAGAATTACCTCAAGAACATCTTCGAGCTGAACTTTAAGTATTTCCTTTGTACGCCTTATTTTTATCTCTATCATATTGTCTTTTAGTGATTTTTCACCGATAATGAGATGAACTGGAATACCGATAAGATCAGCATCTTTGAATTTTACTCCAGGCCTTTCATCACGGTCGTCGAGCAAAACTTCTAATGCATTATCTATTAGAGCGCCGTATAGTTTCTCTGCGGTCTCCCTTGTCCTGACATCGGTTATATTCAGCGGTATGATCTCAACATCGAATGGAGCGATACTCTTAGGCCATATTATTCCGTCCTTATCATAATTTTGCTCAATTGAAGCAGCAGCAATCCTGGCAGGGCCGATGCCGTAACTACCCATAATCAGAGGTTTTTCCTGGCCATCACTGTCAAGAAATACAGCATGCAGGGGAGCAGAATACTTAACTCCCAATTTAAAAATATTTCCGATCTCGATAACTCTCTCCATTCTCAATATACCCAGGCACTTTGGACAGCCATCACCTTGTTTTGCCAGGTGAAGGTCATGCCATTCAGCACGAAAATCTCGAGTTGAAGTAATACCTTTAATGTGATAATCGACTTTATTTGCTCCAGCTATATATGTGCCTTCTTTCAATGACATATCTGCAAGAATACGTATTTCGTGCGACATCGGACCAATAAAACCCGCCTCAACACCAAGAATAGAAAGCACCTCATCTTTTGAAGCAGCTTTAAAGTTGCCTATTAACATTGCGAGCTTTTTTTCATGTAATTCCTGATCTCCCCTGATAAGTACGAGAACAGGGCCCTCGGCAGCAATCAGCAGTAAACTTTTTATAAAATAGGCAGGTTTAATCTTAAGGAAACCGGATAAATCTTTTATAGTTCTCCTTGCAGGTGTATGGACCTCTTCAGGCTGCCATCCGTAATCCTCTATGGTAGTGGACACTGATTGTGCAACCTCGATATTTGCCATATATTGACATTGATCGCATAAAACAATATCATCCTCTCCCGCCGGGCTCGGCGCCATAAACTCATGGGCTGCAGCGCCACCCATCATGCCGGTGTCTGACTCGACCTGATAGAACTTAAGGCCGCATCGTTTGAATATCTTATGATATGCATCGGCATGAATATTATAATTTATGTCAAGGCCTTCCTCGTCAATATCAAAACTGTAGCTGTCTTTCATAATGAATTCTCTGGTACGCAAGATACCACTTTTCGGCCTTGCCTCATCTCTGAGTTTAGTCTGGATCTGGTACCATATCTGGGGGAGGTCACGATAGGATTTCAGCTCCCTGGACGCAAGCCAAGTCATAATTTCCTCATGGGTCATACCGAGACACATATCTCGTCCCGTCCGGTCTTTCAAACGAAACATTTCATCCTTTATTTCATACCATCGACCGGTTTTCTGCCATATTTCAGCAGGATGTAAAATAGGCATGGATACTTCCTGAGCACCGATAGCATCCATTTCTTCCTTAAGTATGGCAGTAATCTTTCTCATGACCCTCCATCCAAGGGGGAGATAAATGTAGAGTCCTGCAGCAAGCTGACGAGCATATCCGGCGCGAAGCATAAGTTTATGGCTAATTGCCTCAGCCTCAGATGGAATTTCCCTCATCGTAGGAACAAGCATTTTAGAAAAATTCATAACTATACACTATATCATTCTTTCCCATTCAAAAACAACAATTATGAATACCAGGGGAGGCCTGCGTCAGATTTATGGGTTTGTATTTTATCATTCGGTTTGCGCGGAATCTTTCTTTATTTTCAAGCAGGATTCCCGACAAGCCAACAAGGCGCTTAGAGCACCAGAATTAGGTGCTCTAAGCAGGTGCTCTTAAGCACGGGAATGACATCTTGGCGCGGGTAATGGGTCAGTTTTTGTTGCCCTTGATTACCGTAAAATCAAATTGACCTACTATAGAATGCCATAAAAGTAGGTATTTTGACCAAATGTGACATTAAGATTACATGTTTCTTACATTTCAAAGACATTTAAAGGAATGATCAGAAATTCCGGTTGGGTAACATCGCAAACTGTCTGTTTTTGATGTATTTCGCCTTCAGTAAACTTTACATAATATATCTTATCAGACATATTATCTAAACAATGAATGTTGATAAGCTGTTATAAACGATGTTAATAATTAGCAGGCAAAAGCGATATTGCAGGGTTCTAACTATGTTGTATAAGTTCTAGGCATATGAAAAAGTATTATATGTTAATGGGTTTGTAATTATTTACTGGGATTGCGAGTGCTTGATAGTTATTGAATCCTGTAACCCTTACATTTATCAAGGTTTCTTCTCTAAGATCAAAGTCGCTTGCTATCAAAACCTTGATATAATTGGCGCTGGTGCCAATAGATCCCTCAGCAGTCCTCTTTTCTATCAGTATCTCAAGTGTCTTATTCAGGTGTCTTAACAGGTAATCACTTCTTTTTGAATCACAAATAGTTTTCAGAACGTTAACTCTATGTTTTTTAATAATATCTGGAACCTGACCGTCAAATGAGGCGGCCCTCGTTCCAGGTCTTGTTGAGTAAGGGAAAACATGAACATATGAAAATGGAGCAGTCTCAATAAAACGACATGTTTTCAGGAAGCTTTCGTCTCCCTCTCCTGGAAAACCTGTAATAACATCCGTGCCAATAGCGATATCAGGGAACATTTCAGTAATAATTTGGAGCCGACTGATAAAAGCGGCAACAGAATATGTTCTATCCATTTTTTTTAGAATGGAATCATCGCCACTCTGAAGAGGAATATGCAGATGTTTGCATATTCTGCTATCGCCTATAGTAGCGAGTAGATCATCATTTATTTCATTTATTCCCAGTGAACTGAGCCTTATTCTTGTCATCGAGGTCTCTTTAAGTATTCCTTTTAAGAGATCTGAAAGTGATCTCTTAAATCTTAAATCGAGACCATAGGCTCCAAGGTGTATCCCGGTAAGAACAACCTCTTTATAGCCTGACGCATCATATTCGTTGATTTTCTTTATAATTTCATCGTATGAATCACTTCGTGACTTCCCTCTCGCTTTTGGAATGGCGCAATAGCTGCATGAAAAGTTGCAGCCATCCTGCACTTTAACGATAGGCCGGTGTCTGGGATAACGGTTGTTAACGGAGAGATTGCCCGGATTATAATTGGTTAATTTACTGATAATAGTTTCTTTTTCACTATTTTTAATAACATCTATCGTAGCTTCTATGCTTTTTATTTGATCTGCATTGAGCTCTGAATAACAGCCTGTAACAATGACTTTAGCCTTGTTTCTTAAAGCCCTGTATATCAATTGTCTTGATTGGCGGTCAGCTTTGGCTGTAACTGTGCAAGTATTGATGATGCATAAATCCGGAGTTTCGGAAATATCAACGATGTCATTGCCTGCATGCTTCAAACTGCACTCAATAGAGAAACTTTCGGCCTGATTCGTTTTACAACCAAGGGTTAGGATGCATATTCTCATGGAATTAATTAAATATCTGGAAAGTACAAAGCATTGGATGAAAGTGGATTGGAAAGCAGTCTTGCAGCATAAGAATCTTAATACAAGGAATATATTTCATCTTATTCATGCACTAACCGTCGTGTTCGACCACGACTGAAATATATACGCCCGCTATCCATTTATTATCCCTTCAAGGCTATGCCTGTTCGTTTTGATGATTTTTACGTTGAGCAGATCGCCAGGTTTAAGTGCTCTTTGGTTTTCATTAAAGGAAAAACTTACTATTTTATTTGTTTGCGTCCTCCCTGACATTTTTCCCTGATCTTTTTCATTGGGCATCTCTAAAAGTATCTCTTGAACAGTGTTTAAAAGAACCATATTTTTTCTTTCGGAGATATCATTCTGAACTTCCAGTATTTCATTAAGTCTCGATAATTTGATCGAATCTTCAAGCTGTCCCTGCATCGCTGCTGCCCTGGTTCCCACCCTTGCCGAATAATGAAAAGCAAAGATGCCGTCAAACTCAATATCATGCAAAGCCTCAATGGTCAGGCGGTGGTCTTCAACCGTTTCATCAGGGAATCCGGCGATAATATCCGACGTTATTGCAATTCCTGGTATTTCTTTACGTAATTTGTCAACTTTACGTATGTAATCATCATAATCATACTTGCGATTCATTAAAGAGAGTATCTTAGTTGATCCGGATTGAAGCGGCAGATGAATATGCTCGCACACTTTCTCACAGTCCCGGATAGCGGCAATGAGCTGATCTGACAGGTCCTTTGGATGGGATGTGACAAATCTGAGACGCTTGATACCTTCTATTTTATCAACTGCTTTAAGTAATTCCGGAAAGCTTATATCGCTCGCATATGAATTGACATTTTGTCCCAAAAGTGTTATTTCCAGATACCCTTTTTCAGCGAGCCCTCTAATTTCATTCAGTATTGAACCGCTGGGCCTGCTTCGCTCTCTTCCCCTGGTATATGGAACTATGCAGTAACTGCAGAAGTTATTACACCCATACATAATGTTAATCCATGCCCTGACCTCATCCTTTCTTTCGACAGGAAGTTCTGTGTCGGCTATAAGCTGATTGTCGTCAATGGCAATTCTAGCGATCTTTGACTTAAGAATATCTCTGACCATATGTATATTCTGAGGACCCAGAACATGGTCCACATATGGCACTCTTTTTAAAATGTTTTTGCCCTCCTGCTGCGCAATGCAACCGGCAACGGCAATAGTGAGTCCCGGTTTTCTTTCTTTAAGCTCCTTTATCCTCCCCAGTTCACTGTAGAACTTTTGTTCAGCTTTTTGGCGTATGCTGCAGGTATTGAAAACAACCAAATCAGCATCCCGGGGGCTATCAGCTTCAATATACCCCTCCCCTTTCAAAATACCGGACATCTTTTCCGAATCATGAACATTCATCTGGCAACCAAATGTGATAATCCAATATTTTGTCATATATTCATTGAGTTATATTAAGCTGCAATACTTTCATAGCATGTTTATATCACATGACTATTTTACTATATTCTGATGAAAAAAGACTTGTGAGCTATGCTTGGTGCAGGTCAGTTTGTTTCTGCTCGTTATCAATTAAGCTTTTCGACTCCAACCACTGGCATATATTGAAAATTGGCCATTGTTTCAGCCGATTTTTTCGGTAAGACCGAAGGCTTGAAATATCTCGCGCTCGTGATCAATATCAAAGTTGATGCAACAGGAACAATTAAAAGGCGAGGACGACCAAAAAGTCGCCCTCGCCTGCCTGACCGAGGGCGCCGACTTTTTAGCTGCGATGGCACAGTGTTCCTTACGGCAAGTAGCGAGACATATCAACAGCCCCGGTTGCGACCTTACCTGATTTTGAGATAAGGTCTAACCATTTCTTCTATCAGAATTAGTTGGAAACGCCGGATCAGATCTCTTTCTAACCGGATCTTTCAAAGGATCGACCCATCGTTTCTCAGAAGGTCTGTAGAATTCTTTTACCATCCTTCGATTAAGACAGACCTGTAATCCAACATCGTTTACCATATCATACGTTTCATCAGGATGTTTGAATCTAATGGATGTCATGACATGCCTCAAAAAATCTTCCAGAATCCCCATTCCGGACAATTTGTTTTCAGCTACATGATATCACCGACCAAGAATCGATCGATGTTCCCCCCCCATACGTGGACATCAAATTATGTTTGGCTGCAATAGCGTCCAGTTCGAAGGACACCGTATAACGATATCCCAAGGCTGAAACACTTCTTTATGAAATTATATCTGATTCTACAGGTCTGTCAACTATAAGGAATATCTTTCATTATAGTTGATGGTTCACTCGTCATGGACCACGAGTCGAATACTTTTGCTATCCATTCAATATATTCTTTACGCGCCCTACTTCGCCGCTTTCCAGGCGGACTTTAATGCCGAAGGGATGCGCAGGAGACTTCGTTAAAATATCTTTGACAGTTCCCTCAGTCAACTTTCCGGTCTGCTGGTCTTTTTTCAATACTATTGAAACGTGTAATCCTGATCTTATATTGGAACGTTTGGTTCCATCCATAGATTGTTCGCCTCCTATCCAGATTTGAAAGCTCCTCCGCTGAGCAATTTGGATGCAAAAAAACGCACCGACTATTATACACCGAAAGAGTCCGGGAGACTTCAATTCATAAATACGGGCGGATTCGAGCGCCGCTTTACCCCAAAAAATTTCCCCTTTCGTGGAAAAACTTAAGCGCTGAATCCGGGACTTATTTTCCGCATCGCGCATATGCGGGTATTATTCCGTTATAATAAATGTGGAACGTATCTAGTGGCCCTGCCTCTGGTAGTCTTAAATTTTCCTGAGCAGGCTACTTTTTTTAAATGTCGCGTGCTCTTCTGTGTGAGGTGAAATTTGGCATTGGTGAGTTTGCAAGAAGTGAGGCTGGCGTTTGGCGCCCCTGAACTGCTCGACGGGGTTACCCTGCAGATCGATCGGGGCGAACGGGTATGCCTGGTCGGTAGGAACGGGGCAGGCAAGTCCACTCTTTTAAAAGTTATAAGCGGCGCGATTTCTCCTGATGCAGGCGAGGTCATATGGCAACGTGATGCAAGGACCGGCTTTCTGGAGCAGGAAGTCCCAATGGACCTCTCGGGAACTGTTTTCGAGGTCGTCTCAGGCGAACTCGGCATGTTTGATCTGCTCACTGAATACCACGCTTTCAGCAAGCGCCTCGGCCACGGGGATGACTCCGTAAATATCGCGGAGTTGGAGCGCATACATCACGCCATCGAGTCCGCAGGCGGATGGCAGGCTGAACACAGGGTCGAGAACGTCCTTTCCAGGTTGAGATTGGATCCCGAGGCTTCTTTTGCCGATCTCTCGGGCGGATACAAACGAAGGGTACTGCTGGCAAGGGCATTCGTGAGCGAACCTGACCTGCTGCTCCTCGACGAGCCGACGAACCATCTGGATATAGAATCTATTGAATGGCTTGAAGAATTCCTCCTCGATTTCCGCGGCGCCATACTTTTTATAACCCATGACCGGCGGTTTCTCCAGACCCTTGCGACTCGCATAATCGAGCTCGACCGGGGGCGGGTCACCGACTGGCCGGGTGATTACGCAACGTACCTGGCGAGAAGACAGACCGAGCTTGATGCCGAAGCCTCGCACAATGCCCTTTTTGATAAGAGGCTCAGCAAGGAGGAGGCGTGGATACGACAGGGAATCAAGGCCCGGCGCACACGCAATGAGGGCCGGGTGAAGGCATTGAAGGAGTCGAGGAGGGAGCGCCTCGCAAGACGCGAACAGACAGGCAGCGCTGTGATGAAGCTGAACGAGGCAGAAAGGTCAGGCAAGCTGGTTCTTGAGGCAAGGGGGATAGGCCATAGCTACGAGGGTCATCCCCTGATTCGCGATTTCTCCACCACGGTTATACGCGGGGACAAGATAGGCATTATCGGTCCCAATGGAGCGGGAAAGACCACATTGCTGAATATTCTCCTTGGCATGATGCAGCCTTCAGACGGCTCCGTGCGAATGGGGGCTGGTATTGAGGTCGCCTACTTCGACCAGCATAGGGAGCAGTTGGACGATGATAAATCGGTCGTTGAAAACGTTGGTGATGGATGTGAAACTGTAACAGTCCACGGCGGGACAAGGCACATAATCGGTTATCTCAATGATTTCCTCTTTCCCCCGGAGCGGGTCCGCTTGCCTATAAAGGTATTATCGGGCGGCGAGCGGAACCGGGCACTCCTGGCAAAACTCTTCACGAAACCCTCAAACGTGCTGGTGATGGACGAACCGACCAATGACCTCGATACCGATACACTGGAACTCCTTGAGGAGATGCTGATAGCGTACAAAGGCACTGTTTTCCTTGTGAGCCATGACCGTGAGTTTCTGAACAACATAGTGACGAGCACCATAGTATTTGAAGGCGGTGGAAGACTCGCGGAATATGTTGGAGGATACGATGACTGGCTCTGGCAGCGCGGCCCGGCAATACCGAAGGCCGGGAAGGCCAAAGAAGCGGTAAAACCTGAAAGACTCCGGTCAAAGCAGGCGGCGCGTCCCCGCATCCTGACATTCATGGAGAATAAGGAGCTCGAAGCTCTGCCCGGGCTGATCGAATCCCTGGAATCGGAGCGCGCCAGGCTCTATGAGGTCCTTGCCGGACCTGACTTCTATCGGCAGGACGGAAGCAGGATACCGGCGGCAAAGGCTACAATCCGGGAACTTGAAAAAGAAATCACTAACGGGTATCAAAGATGGGAGCTTTTGGAGTCGCTCCCGAAAGGGAAATAGAAAGTATGAAAGAGACCCACATTTCGATTATCGCAAAAGAACTTGAGATAAAGATCCAGCAGGTCAAGGCCGCGGCATCTTTACTTGAGGATGGTGCAACAGTGCCCTTCATTTCAAGATACAGAAAGGAAGCCACGGGGAGCCTCGACGAGGTCGCTGTCGCCGCCATCAGGGACAGGCTTGAGCAGCTGGACGAGCTGGATAAGAGGCGTGACGCCATTTTGAAGTCGCTGGAAGAACGGGGCCTGCTTTCTGAGGAGTTGAAGGAGAAGATCGAACAGGCCGGGTCTGTCACAGTCCTTGAAGACGTCTATCTCCCCTTCCGCCCAAAGCGCCGCACAAGAGCAACAATAGCAAAGGAAAAGGGTCTCGGACCCCTTGCTGCCATTATATTTGAACAGGAGCAGATGGACGTAGAAGGCGCGGCGGCCTCGTTTATAGACGCCGAAAAAGGTGTCGCTTCCGTGGAAGAAGCGCTCGCCGGCGCGCGGGACATCATTGCCGAATGGGTGAACGAAGATCAGAGAGGAAGGGAGAGGATACGGGAGCTCTATTGGGCTAAGGGCGTCATACGGTCGAAGATCGTCAGCGGCAAAGAGGAAGAAGGTACCAAGTACAAGGACTATTACGAATGGGAAGAGCCGGTATCGAAGGCCCCTGCCCATAGAATACTGGCGATACGCCGGGGCGAGAGCGAAGGGTTTCTCAGCCACCGGGTATTGCCGCCCGAAGACGAGGCCCTAGCACTGCTGGAGTCTATTTTCTTAAAAGATGGCGGCCAGGCCTCGGAGCAGGTGAAGCTGGCTGTTCATGACGGTTACAAGAGACTGCTGTGCTTCTCCATCGAGGGCGAGATTCGCCTGGCCGTCAAGAAGAGGGCGGATGAAGAAGCGATACGGGTGTTTGTAGAAAACCTGAGACAGCTCCTGCTTGCCCCGCCGCTGGGCAGAAAGAATGTCCTTGCCGTTGATCCAGGTTTCAGGACAGGCTGCAAGGTGGTATGTCTCGACCGGCAGGGGAAACTGCTTCATAACGACACCATATTCCCCCATTTTGGCGACAAGGGCACTGCTGAGGCCGCCGGGAAAGTGAGGGAGTTGTGCGGCCTGTTTGGTATAGAGGCGATTGCTATAGGTAACGGGACTGCCGGAAGGGAGACGGAGTCTTTCATTAAGGGCCTTGGCCTTTCCGGGGAGATCAAGATTGTGATGGTAAATGAAAGCGGGGCGTCGATTTATTCGGTCTCCGATGCGGCGCGGGAGGAATTTCCGGACCATGACGTGACAGTGCGGGGTTCGGTTTCGATAGGACGCAGGCTGATGGACCCACTCTCCGAGCTGGTAAAGATAGACGCTAAATCGATCGGAGTGGGCCAATATCAGCACGACGTGGACCAGCCTGCATTGAAGAAAAGCCTTGACGATGTCGTAGTCAGTTGCGTCAATGGCGTTGGTGTTGAGGTCAACACCGCAAGCAGGCAGCTGCTCACATATGTCTCCGGACTAGGACCGCAGCTTGCAAAGGGGATTGTAGAATACAGGAACGAACACGGCCCTTTCACGTCCCGCGAGGAACTAAAAAAGATTCCACGCCTCGGGCCGAAGGCCTTTGAGCAGGCAGCGGGATTTCTGCGCATTCAAGACGGGGAAAACCCGCTGGACAGGAGCGCGGTCCACCCGGAAAGTTATCATATAATTTATGCCATGGCCCGTGACATCGGCTGCGGGGCAGACGACCTGATGCGGGACGGGGACCTCAGAAGGAAGATTGATCTTTCGCTCTATGTGACCGATAAAGCAGGGATGCCTACCCTGAACGACATCATGGCCGAGCTCGCAAAGCCGGGACGGGACCCGCGACAGCAATTCGAGGCCTTCGAGTTTGATCCTGGCATAACGAAGATCGAAGATGTTAACCCGGGCATGAAGCTGCCCGGCGTTGTCACCAATATCACCGCATTCGGGGTCTTTGTGGATATCGGCGTTCACCAGGATGGACTGGTCCACATCAGTGAACTTTCCGACAGATTTGTGAGAAATCCTGCCCAGGTGGTAAAGATCCATCAGAAGGTAACTGTAAAGGTGCTAGCTGTGGACCTACGGAGGAGACGCATATCTCTCTCAATGAAGGTCGGACAATCAAATAACTAATCGAGTGATTGAGCATGATACTCAACTTCGAAGTTGACAACAGACAGTGTGGTGCTAAAATGATATTAGAAACGAAAGGACCAAAGTGAACACATTATCATAAGGGTGTTCGGCTATGAGTTGAACCTGCAGGGGAAAGACAGCCGGAAGATACTGAGGCTGGCGAAATTTTACAGCAGAACATGAACTTGTCAAACAGGGCTGGATCATTATGAAAAAAAGGGCCTCTGCCGCGCCAATGAGCGTTCTTACCCTGGATCGACTGACACAAGCGTGGCTTGCACACCTTACCATGGGCATCTCACCGGCATCGCTTATGTCAGCCTATTTCGACTGGCTTGCACACATGGCTATTTCGCCGGGTAAGCAGTCCCAACTTATAGAGGAGGCACTGCGTGAGCTCGCAGAATTCAATCTCTATGTTGGCCGGGCAACTTTGGACCCCTCAACCAAACCGTATATCGACCCCCCACCTCAGGACCACCGGTTCCAAAGTCCCGACTGGCAGCGCGGGCCATACAATTTCTTTTACCAGTCTTTTCTTTTGGTCGAACGGTGGTGGCATAACGCGACCACGCGGATTCAGGGTGTTTCCTGCCACCATGAGGGTGTCGCTTCTTTTCTGGCCCGACAGCTGCTCGACACTTTTTCCCCCTCGAATTTTCTTGCGACCAATCCGGAAATTTTGGAGGCGACAATACGCCAGGGAGGTAGCAACCTGATCCGGGGTATGATGAATTTTATTGAGGACTGGGAAAGAGCAACCTCCGGCAAGAAACCAGTTGGCACTGAAGCCTTCCAGGTCGGCGGAAACATAGCAATTACACCGGGTAAAGTGGTTTATCGCAACAGGCTCATTGAACTGATCCAGTATAAACCGACAACAGAGACGGTCTATGCGGAACCAGTCCTCATCGTGCCGGCATGGATTATGAAGTACTATATTCTTGACCTCTCACCTCATAATTCCTTAGTTAAATATCTAGTAGAAAGGGGACACACCGTGTTTATGATCTCCTGGAAGAATCCCGGCGCTGAAGATCGGGACCTCGGCATGGAAGATTATCGGGCCCTCGGTGTGATGGAAGCGCTTAAAACAGTCGCAGCCATAGTGCCCGAGAAGAAGATCCATGCCGTGGGATATTGCCTGGGCGGAACATTGCTCTATATTGCCGCAGCTGCCATGGCTCGGGAAGGTGACAACCGGTTAAAGAGTATGACGATCTTTGCCGCGGAATCAGACTTCACCGAGGCTGGGGAGCTTATGGTTTTTATTGATGAAAGCCAAGTCACCTATCTGGAGAATCTCATGTGGCATCATGGCTATCTTGATGCGAAACAGATGGCCGGCGCCTTTCAGCTGCTCCACAGCAATGATCTTATCTGGTCACGTCTGGTGCATGACTATCTTGTCGGTGAACGTGGTCCTATGACCGATCTTATGGCATGGAACGCTGATACGACACGCATGCCTTATCGCATGCACTCGGAGTATTTGAGAAAACTGTTCCTTGACAATGATCTTGCTGAAGGCCTTTATGAGGTAGGCGATATGCCGATTGCTCTCACTGATATCCGTGTTCCCATTTTTGCAGTGGGAACGGAAAGGGACCATGTCGCTCCATGGCGTTCGGTTTATAAGATCCACCTGCTTGTGGACACTGACGTAACATTCGTCCTGACGAGCGGTGGTCATAACGCTGGTGTTGTGAGTGAGCCCGGCCATCCGCGACGATCTTATCAGATAGGTACTAAAAGAGAGTCGGAAAAGTACATTGATCCCGAAAGCTGGCAAGCTGTCATGCCAAAGCACGAGGGTTCCTGGTGGCCGGCCTGGCAGGAGTGGTTGGATGAGCATTCGAGCGGCCGGATGCCACCACCATCACTGGGAGCTCCGGAGAAAGGCTATCCCCCTCTCGATGATGCGCCAGGCGCCTATGTCCTGGAAGAGTAGGAGCGGAATCCCATCTTTGCTTAAACGGAAGCTGTGAGGACTACAGAAGAATAACATTAAGGTCCATACACTACCTCTTGAGTTGACCCGTGTCATATAATGCCTCGATGTCAAAACCAGGTACCGTTATGGAGATATAGATAAGTTTCTCCTGTCCTGCATTCTCAACCGCATGCTCTACGTTCGAGGGGACATAGAGAAGGTCTCCCGCCTGAACGTCAGCAATCTCTGATCCGACCTTTATGCGACCATTCCCATTGACAATGATATAGGCTTGTTCCGGCACATGATGGTGAGGCTGCTGATGAGAGCCCGGCTCGACCTCGACCCTGGCGACTGATAGATTATCAGTTGGTGTATCTCCGGCCTGCAGCAGTATGTGCGACACCAAGCCCGGACGAATTCGCTTTGCCGACTCTGCAAGACTTCTTTTAAACATATACTTTCCCCGGGCAACGATTAATTATATTCATTTGAAATTCACTGACCTCCGTACTCGACCACGCGTCGAATGCGCTCGCCATCAATTTATTCATTTGCCCAGCAGGTTATTCAACGTGTATCTCAGTTAATGAAACTTGTAAGGCTTTGCCATACCAGCATAATGTTATAACTATTATAATCACATGCAACTGCAGTATGACGCATTCGCAATAAGTATGCTGAAATCTCGGTCGATCACGATAAGAACGTCGTCCACAGTGTCCAGGATACGCCGGATGAGAGTACTTATCGTAGATACCCACAGGCAAGCCTGTGGGCATCTATACTATCTTTCTACTGCATACCGAGGTAAGCCCTTCCGAGGAAGGCCGCCATATTTTCGCGCGGCACTGTGTCGTTCGGGCAGAAGTTGCCATTGCCGCATCCTATGGTGACACCAATATCCATAAGCTTCTGGATATACTTGAAAAAAGGTTCTGTCGCAGGCACGTCCGTGAAATATGGGGTCACAGTGTAAGTGAAGTTCTCGCCATACAATGCCCTTATGATGAAGGCAGCCATCTGGTTCCTGGCAACGTCTTCGGAAGGACAGTAGTCGCCCCCTCCACACCCTGTTGTTATTTGTAGTTCTGCGAGTCTCTTAATGTATTTGCAGAACACATCACTTGCGGAAACGTCATTAAATGGCGAACCTGTTGCACAATAGTCTGCAGGCGGCTCCCCTTCCTTTGCCCTGATTATGAATGCCGCCATCTCGCCCCTTGTCACGTTATCCGCGGGGCAGTAGTTGCCGTTGCCGCATCCCGTTGTGATACCCTTCACAGCTATGGCGTTAATGTAATCCGTAAAATAATCGTCTACATCCTGGAAGGTTTTCACGACCGCCACCCCACCAATCACACCACTGTCCTGAACCACAGTGAAGTCCTTACCGGCTATAGTAATGCTGCCGATTATCCCGAAGGGGTTCTCATTGGGGCCCACCTGGTAACCAACCTTTCCATTTCCCGTCTGCCAGGTACTGCCTGAGGTAACAGTCAGCCATGGCGCTTTGCTCATAGCCTGCCACCAGCAGGTCGATGGAGCGGTCACAGTGACAATTCCAGTCAAGCCGACGGCAGATGCAGTCAAGGCAGTAGGTGTTTCTGAAATTTCAGACGCATCGCAATTCTTAAAAGTTACGCTGATAGGTACTTCAACAATAGGTGTAACATCACAATTTGAGGCGATCACCAAAGAGAGGCTCTTAGACCCGCTAGCTGTATAATCGCTCTGTACCGCAAGTGTGCAGGAGGAGCCTGCCGCAACCATTGAACACGTATTGGTGGATATCGCAAAATCGGCGGCATCTTTGCCCCTTAGAGCGACTGAATCTATGACAAGAGTGCCTGAACCCTGGTTGGTGACCGTTACGGTCATGTTGTTACCCATCTCGAGGTCCCCGGGTACGCTGATGGACGCCGGGCTGACGGATATAGCTGCCCATAAGCTATTAGCGCCCCTACCGCTGAGTGAAACATCACAAGACGGATCTGAGGCATCGTTGGAAGCCATCGTAAGCGTTGCGCTTTCAGCAGATGTGGTGGACGGGTTAAACAAAATGGTGACCGTACAGGAAGCTCCGGAGTCTAAGGAGGAACAGTTGTGCTCCACAGTGAAATCGGCCTCGTCGGCCCCAGAAATGGAGATAGAGCTAATTGTCAGTGCCCTTGAGCTGCTTACGTTACTGACTCTGAGGCTTGTTGAAACAGTTTTACGTGTACTGACAGTGCCAAAGTTGATAGATGTACTGCTCAAGTTCATCATGCCTTCAGACTGGCTGACCGTAAATGTCTGCCCAGCCGCGCTGATAGTACCGGTGCGCTGATTGCCGGCCGGTATGGAGGATATTGAAAAAATTACTGTACCACTGTCTCCTGAAGCGCTCCCTCCTGAGGTGACAGTTATCCAGGAAGCATTGGATGTTGCCGTCCATGCCTGCGGCGTGCAACTGGCTGAAGAAGAAACAAGGAAGGAGCCCGTGACTCCTTCACCGCCGAAAGACTGGCTCGAGGGCGACAAAGAGTACGTGCACACACTGGGAGGAGTGACAGGAGGTATTGGTACTTGCGTTGGCGGTGGTAAAGCGGAGAACAAAGCAGTAACCGTTGTATCGGCGCCTATGGTTACCGTGCAGGTATTGCCACTGCCGGCGCAGCCGGTCCAGCCTGAAAAAACATACTGGCCGGCGGGAGTGGCAGTCAAAGTGACCGTATTGCCCGAGCCGACACTCATGCTGCAGCTGGCGCCGCAGTTGATGCCGGCCGGGGTGCTGGTAACCGTGCCGCTTCCTGTCACCACTGCATTCAGAGTGTATCCTGTCTGGGACACTACAACTACGGGGTCTTCGATGCTTCCTACCGCAGGATCCCCATCACACTCTGAGTTGTCTTGAAGGGTGAAGGTCAATACGTTGCCGGTCAGGCTTACATTGCTCACTCCGTTACACTGGTTTATAGGATACAACTCCTTCCACCCTCCGTTGACAGGTTTCAAGAATTGCACATTGACCGGCAACGTATCAAAGGTAAGTGATATGGTCGCTGATCCGCTTACCTGATTGGCGGAAAAGCTTACGGCTGATGACGCGGTGTAGTCGTTACTCATCGACTGAGCCACAGCGTCGCTCTTTATGACGCCCGTGATATTCGCGCCTGCAACGCTGACCGAAGCGTCCGACGAGGTAGTTCCGGTCAATGCCACGGAGACAAGCGGGAAGTCAGGGTCGTTGCTGCTCACTGACACCGAGGCTGACTTATTCCCCGAGCTCTGAGGAGAGAAAAACACTGTCAGTGAACACTGTCCCGCAGGAGCTATATTGCTGCCGGCACAAAAATCATCCCTTACAATGAAATCAGGGGAGTTTATCCCCACCTGCTCTATTGTCAGCGGGGCGGTCCCCGTGTTTTGTATCTCGACCACCTGACCGTTCGACTGGCTGTGCGCCGGGACCGAGGCATAGTTAATGGAGGTCGGAGATAGTGTTATGTGAGGCGTTGCCACTGCACTGCCGGTAGCGTCCATCGCTATGGTGGTTGTCGGTGTATATGGATCATTGGACGGGACCACAAGTACCGCACTCTGTACTCCTTGTTGTGACGGACCAAAAGAAACGTTCACGTTGCATATTGCGCCGGCAGAAACTGTCGACCCCGAGCAGCTGTCTCCTGTCTTGGAGAAGTCCCCGCTGCCGGTTATACTGACCTGACCTATCACAAGGTCGGCAGTTCCGCTGTTCTTTATAGTTGCTGTCTGTGCCATGGATAACGAACCCACCGGCACTTGTCCGTAACTTAAACCTGTGGAGAGCGCAGACAGATGCGGAACCTGAACGACGCTTCCGTTTCCGGAAAGACCCACACTTGCAACAGGCGAATCAGCGTCATTTGAGGGAATATTCAGTGTGGCATTTCCTGCTCCAACTGTTATAGGCGCAAAGGAAACCTTTACCGTGCAGGAAGCGTCGGCCGGCACGCTTACCGATGAACAGGTGTCGTCTTTGAATTTGAAGTCAGTGTCGCCGGTCAGGTTCAGGTTGCCTATGTTGAGATTTGCCGTGCCGCTGTTCTTCACTGTAACCAACTGCCAGGCCGCGGCCCCTCCCTGACTTATTTCGCCGAAACTTAAAGTGGAAGTGCTTACAGAGATGTGAGGCGCACGCGCCACGCTACCGGTCCCGCTTAAAGCTACTGTGACAGTAGGATTCTGCGGGTCATTGGTGGTCAAGGTCAGCGTACCGCTTTTAGCCCCTGTAGAAGAAGGCGCAAAAACCACCTTTACACTGCAGGTTGCTCCATAGCCAATGCCTCCGGATATCTGGCAGTTATTCGATGCTATATTGAAGTCGGGTCCGTTCAGGACTATCCCATTGGCATTGTCGAACTGGAGATATCCCGCGCCGTTGTTCTTGATAAGGACCATTTGAGGCGAAGAAGTGCTGCCATCATTTACCGTGCCGAACGATAGAGCAGTGGGACTAACAACGACTGTGGGGTTCGGCTTTGAGAATGTTGCAAGAACCGTGCAGTTCGAGTTGATAGCTCCTGTAGTGTACGTGCCGGAACTCAGGTTTCCTCCGCAGCCGGTTACAGTGGCAATGGTGTAGCCGGTATTCGGAGTTACTGTAAAAGATGATGTTGAGCCATAGTTAACGGTCTGCGCTGTCGAAGGGCTTATGCCGCCGTTTGTCCCCGCCGCTGGAGTGACCGTCCATTGCTGTATAAGAGCCGCGCAGTTCACAGTACCCCCTCCATTTGGGCCCTGACAAGTCCAGGTCCACGGGCCGCTGCCGCTTACTGCAGATGGCGTTCCCACGCTGCACAGGTTTGTAGTCGGCGCTGCCGTCAGATCCACACCATTGCTGCTGCCGCAGGCGCCGTTGACTATCGAAGATGCTGAGCAAGACGCTGTTGTTCCGGTGTTCGCGCCCTGACAGTTCCAGGTCCACGGCCCGGTACCGCTTACTGCCGATGCTGTTCCCGTGTTGCAGAGGTTTGTAGTCGGCGCTGCCGTCAGGTCCGCTCCATTGCTGCTGCCGCAGGCGCCGTTGACTATCAAAGATGCTGAGCAAGACGCTGTTGTTCCGGTGTTCGCACCCTGACAGTTCCAGGTCCACGGCCCGGTACCGCTTACTGCCGATGCTGTTCCCGCGTTGCAGAGGTTGGCTGTCGGCGCTGCCGTCAGGTCCGCTCCATTGCTGCTGCCGCAGGCGCCGTTGACTACCCCTTGGTCTCCTTGGGCAACATTAAATGTTGCTGTTACGGTGGAGTTTCCAGCCATAGGGACCATACAAGTGGGCGAAATTACGGAAACACCGTCCAGGAGGGAGACTATCTTGTCCCCTATGGCATTGTATCCTGCTGCATTCGGGTGCAAATGATCTCCGCTGTCATATGCGGCACTCAATGTCAGCCCATCGGTTGATAGAAGGTCCTTGAGGTCAAGCAAAACATATCCATTTGCTGACGCATAGTTGCTTATCCACGAGTTGTAAGTATTTATCCACCCCTGTTTCTGGGAGGACCATGAGCCATTATTAGACTCCGGTGGAAGGTTCGTCAAAACCGGGATGGCGTTAATACTGTTGCACTGCGAGACGAAACTCTGCAACTGCGCCTGCATGGCGGCATTGGGGTCTGAACCGGCCTGATTTATGTCGGTAATCCCGCCCATGAGAAGTACAAAAGAAGGAGAGTAAGGCAATGCATCACTAAATCTTCCTACTATTTCTGTAAGTGGTTCGTCTGCTGAAATTCCCATATCGGCAACCAACAAATTCACAGATGTATTATTTATCTCTTTCGTATAATTTGCGTTTGCCGTGAAAGAATCCCCTAAAGCAACTCCTCCCATGTATTGGTAGTATGGGTCGGTGACCTGTACAGGCGAAGAGGACAAGGCATGAGGAACGCTTTTGCCTTCTTTGGACCTGATGAAACGAGGGTTCCTTACAAGCACCCCGCTTGCTCCATCCCCTTGATAAGAAGGGCTATTATCTCCCGAAGCAAAACCTATGTAGGCATCGCCATTTGCCACCAGCGCTACGCTGATTTCATACCATCCGCCGCCTAACGGCTTAATCCCATATCCAGCGATATTTGAATACGAACCGGATACCCCGTTTTGTATATCAAAATACATATACCCATTCATATTTCCATTACCATTGACCCCTATGCTCACCCAGGTCCTTCCTGCCGGCTGTACCTCAACAACAAACGCAGCGCCGACCGGTGGAGCAGTTAAACTGAGATAACTGCCATGCGGTCCGTTTGATGAGTTCTCTTGAAGCAAACGTGTCCCGGGGTTATATGACGCATTAACAAAGGTCCACGAA
>Ga0181533_1002668_pt1 | contig 20539 bp, 15 predicted proteins | sample PEATcosm2014_Bin_45_FD_119772 | JGI IMG/M metagenome (GOLD analysis project Ga0181533, IMG submission 119772) | Peatland microbial communities from MTU Mesocosm Facility, Houghton, MI, USA - PEATcosm2014_Bin11_60_metaG | ecosystem: Environmental > Terrestrial > Soil > Wetlands > Peat | place...
ACCGCGATGATCAAGGCCCACGAGATACAGGGTGTAATGGCACTGGAGAACAGCTTCAACCGGGTCGGGCTCGACCATGTGGTTCTGGTCAAACTTGCCACCGCGGCGGTGGCGACCCGACTATTCGGCGGCGGGAAAGAGGATATAGTAAACGCGGTTTCCCAGGTCTGGGTGGACGGCCAGAGCCTGCGTACCTACCGCCATGCCCCCAATACGGGAAGCCGCAAATCTTGGGCCGCTGGCGACGCCACCAGCCGTGGGGTAAGCCTGGCGCTTCTTACCATGGCAGGCGAGACAGGTTATCCGAGCGCCCTGACAGCGGACGGCTGGGGCTTTTACGACGTCTCCTTTTGCGGGGAACAGTTCCGTTTCCAGCGACCCTATGGCAGCTACGTGATGGAGAATGTTCTGTTCAAGATCGCCTACCCGGCCGAATTCCATGGCCAGACCGCAGTGGAGTGCGCCCTTGCTCTTCACGGCCAGGTCAAGGGCCGGCTTGAAGAGATCGACAGGATCGTCATCACCACCCAGATGCCGGCTATACGCATCATAAGCAAGACCGGTCCCCTTTACAATCCCGCCGACCGTGACCACTGCATCCAGTATATGGTGGCCGTTGGGCTCATCTTCGGCGAGCTGACCGCCGACCATTTCGGGGATGACGTTGCCGCCGATCCGCACATCGACCGGTTACGCAGTCGAATGGAGGTGGTGGAGGAGCCGCAATACAGCAAAGATTACCTCGACCCGGAAAAGCGTTCAATTGCCAATGCCGTTCAGCTTTTTTTTAAGGATGGCAGCGCAACGGCGCGAGTGGAGGTTGAGTATCCCCCTGGTCACCGCAGTCGTCGTAAAGAAGGATTGCCGCTCCTGCTCGGGAAATGCCGGTCAAACTTTGGCAGCCGTCTGTCGGCTGCCCGTGCTGACGAGATCATGGAGCTTTGTCTCGACAGGCAGCTATTGGAGAATATGCTTGTGCAAGAATTCATGGGGATGCTGGTGGTGTGAAGCCGGGCAAAGGGTGAAGGTTGCCTCTTGCTGTCAGGTACAACACTATCGAGTGAAGAGGTTTTTCACACTGCTTAATATGCTTTCTCAATGCTAAAATAAAAAGATTAATTAATTAATATGTGGCTAAATTCTTGCTGATTTACCTTGAAAAAGCATCTCAGGCTGTTATACTTTGGCTGTTTACGGTCGTTTGCGCAGGCTAGGGAGGTTTGTTTGGACTGGGAGTGCTGCTGGAATAAAATTGAAGTGACCCCCGAAGAATGCCCCTATATTGTCGAAGGGGAAGAGGAGCTTTACACCATTCATAAAAGAAGGGTTATGGAGAAATGCCTGGAGTGCCCCAGGTTTGTTGATGATCTCCGGCGCATGCAGGAGAGCGGCGCACCTCTGACCGATGTACTCACTTACATAATCTCTGAATTTCGGGACCAGAGGGCCCAACTGCACTCAATGGGAAGTTTCCTGAACAGCAAGGCCAGGGAAAGCAAGTTTCTCCATGAATTAAGCCTGGTATTGCAAACATCACTGGATCTCGATGAGGTCCTTTCAGTGGCGCTGACTGCCATTACCGCGGGAAAAGGTTTCGGCATGAACAGGGCCTTTCTTCTCATGACCGATAAGGAGCGGCATTGTCTCAAGGGATATCTAGGTATCGGCCCCAGTAACTATGAGGAGGCCTGGCAAATCTGGCAGGAGATTGGCCAGAACGGGGCGAGCCTCGCTGCGATGGCGAAGAACTTTCTGGATAACAAACTTTCCACGGAAAAAGCCAAGTTCAATGATATCCTTGAAAAATTATCCGTATCACTCGACGATCATGCGCATATTTTCAATCGGGCCCTGCGTGAAAGAACATCGATTCTGGTGATCGACGCCTTCCACAATCCGGAAGTGGATTCCAGACTGGCACATATTCTAGGGGTGGACAGCTTTCTAGTCATGCCGCTGATCTCCCGTAATCGCCGCATCGGCATTATTGTTGCCGATAACTGCATCACACATAAACAGATTTCGCCTCAGGACATGCAATCTCTGGAGATATTCGCCTTTCCCGTGGCCTTCGCCCTGGAGCGGGCCTCACTCTATGAACGGGTGCAGGAGGATGTCGACAAGTTGACTGAGGCCAACCGAAAACTCAAGGAACAGCAGGAGCTGATTGTCAGGATGGAAAAGATGGCGCTGGTCGGACGTATTACCTCGAGCATTGCCCACTCCATCCGCAACCCGCTTTTGATAATCGGCGGCTTTGCCCGTTCGCTTTTAAAGAATATCGAAGCAAGCGACCCGAAGCGGGAGTACCTGGAATCGATCGTGAACGAGGCAAAGCAGTTGGAAGATGTGCTTGATGAGGTGCTGAACTACTCGGATTCCCTTTATCCGGTCAAGGACATGTGGGATGTAAATCACCTTGTGACAGGTGTCTGCAGGGAATTGCAGGGTGCGCTGGAGCAACATCGGGTCACCATCTCAATCGAGTTGGCTCCAGGTCTGCCCATGGCTTATATAGACTATAAACAAATTGCCTTCTGCATCCGCACCATTCTCGGCAACTCCATGGAAAACCAGACTGGTGGCAGCGCTATACGTATAATTTCCCGGCTGGAGGGAGATGACATCGTTGTTGATATTACCGATACCGGCACAGAAATCCCACTTGAAGCCAGAGAACAATTGACCACTCCTTTTTCCGCCGCCCAGGGGCTTGGGAGCGGCGTAGCCCTGCCGCTCTGCAAGACCATTCTGGACAGGCATGGTCTTCCCTTCGAGATGGAAAGCGCTGCTGAAGGAGGAACACGATACATAATAAGACTGCCGAGCCGAAAGGAGGAATCTTAATATGGCAAAGATACTGGTTGTGGATGATGAAAGCAATATAAGGCGACTGTATTCTCAGGAGTTGTCTGAAGAGGGGTATCTGGTGGTGACGGCAGCTTCCGCCACCGAAGCGGTGGCGAAGCTCGCCGAGAGCGATTTCGACCTGGTGGTATTGGACATCAAGCTGAAGAGTGAGAGCGGTCTTGAGCTGTTACAGAAGATAGTAAAGGAAAAGCATGATATGCCGGTCATCCTCTGTACTGCTTTTTCCTGCTACAAGGATGATTTTTCCGCGTGGCTTGCCGATGGATATGTGGTCAAGTCGAGTGATCCGCAGGAACTGAAGGATGAGATAAAACGGGTACTGGACAAAAAAAGAATTTTACGACAAAGGAGTAATATTCCATGAAAGCCGTAATTATGGCAGGAGGCTTTGGTACCCGTATCCAGCCTTTGACCAGCAATCTTCCGAAGCCGATGATCCCCCTGATGAACCGGCCGATCATGCTCCATATCGTGGAGCTTTTGAAAAAACATCATATAACCGATCTAGTCATGCTTCTCTACCATCAGCCGAACGTGATTAAGAACTTTTTCCGCGATGGCGCCGATTTCGGTGTAAAGATCACTTATGTTACCCCGATTGAAGACCTGGGGACTGCCGGGGCGGTCAAATACGCCGAAAAGTTTCTCGATGAGCGGTTTCTTATTATTAGCGGTGACCTTCTTACCGATTTTAACCTGAAAAAGATCATCGATTTTCATGAAGATCGCAAGGCCCTTGCCACCATTACCCTGACGTCGGTTAAAGATCCTCTGCAATTCGGCGTGGTGATCACCGATAAAGATAAAAGGATCACCCAGTTTCTGGAGAAGCCCGGCTGGGGTGAAGTGATTTCAGACACCATCAACACCGGTATTTATCTGCTGGAACCGGAGATTTTCAAATATATCCCATCCGGGGAAAACTTCGATTTCTCACAAGACCTCTTCCCGCTCCTGCTTAACAACCATGAAGCGCTCTATGGCTTAACTGTGAAAGGATACTGGCGGGATATCGGCAACACCGATTCATATCGGGAGGCCCACCACGACATATTCCGCGGCAAGGTGAACATCAGGATCGACGAAGCAAAGCAGGATCTGGTCGGCAAGGATCTGCGTATCGGCGTGGATGTCAGACTGGATGATGCGGTCCTGGTGGAAGGGACCGTGGTGATCGGAGACAACTCCCAGGTCTTGGGAGGCAGCCAGATAAAGGATACGGTAATAGGACGCAACTGCGCAATCGAACCGGGGGTCAAACTCTCCCGATGCGTGATCTGGGACAATGTATACGTGAAAAAAGGGGCGAAGATTGTCGACTCCGTTCTCTGCAACAACGTCAGGGTCGGCCAGGGAGTCGTAATTGAAGAGGGAGGTATTGTTGCGGACGACACCTCCATTGGTGAGGAGGCCTACCTGAAACGTGACGTTAAAATCTGGCCTCGCAAGGTTATCGAGGGAGGGGCGACGGTCACCGGGAACGTAATCTGGGGAGAGAAGTGGAAAAAATCCCTGTTCGAGGGGGCGATCGTAAAAGGACTAACCAACGTCGAATTGACTCCAGAATTTGTGGCGAAGTTGGGGTGCGCCTACGGCACCTCACTTCCCAAGGGGAGTTTTGTCCTGGCGGGACGCGACGCATCCCACTCCTCGCGGATGCTTAAGAGGAGTTTCCTGGGGGGAATCCTCTCCGCCGGTGTGAATGTCCGGGACCTGAAAATGATCCCGCTGCCGATTCTGCGTTATAAACTGAAAACCTTCGGAGAAGTGGGAGGGGTCCAATTCCGTCAGTCCATGGATGATCCGGCCTCTACTGAAATTGTTTTTCTCGACAATGACGGCCTTGATTTCTCAAGCTCCATGGGAAAAAACGTGGAGCGGATATTCTTCAAGGAGAATTTTCGCCGGGCGCATCACAGGGAGCCTGGCGGCATTACAGAACTGCCGCAGGTGGTGGATTTTTACAGGGAGGGATTCGCCCGGGCAATCAACCAAGGTACATTGAAAAAGGGTAATTTCAAGGTGGTCATAGATTTCAATCATTCCCCGGCTGGTCAGATTCTCCCTGTCATTCTGAATGATATGGGGTGCGAGGTGATAAGCCTGAATGCCTATATCGACCAGGAACGGGGCGTCAAGAAGGCCGAGGAAAAACCCGAAAGCCTTCAGCAACTTTCTAAAATAGTTGCTTCACTGGAAGCACAGGCCGGCTTCTGGCTCGATCCTACAGCTGAGGCAATGATCCTGGTGGATCCCATGGGAAGGGTATACGATGAGTCCGAAGCGCTGACCATCATGGTTGCGCTACTGATCAATTCCGGGAACAAGGGGGCCTTTGTGGTGCCTGTTTCCGCTCCTTCCACCATCGAATTTCTTGCCCATGAAAAAGGCTGCACGGTCCGTCGAACCAAGAACACAGAACGCGCCTTGATCGAGATGACCCTTTCTTCCGAGGTGCTCATGGCCGGCTCCATGGACGGCCGTTTCGCATTCCCCGGTTTCCAGTCCGCCTTTGACGGCATGTTCGCCATAGTCAAAACCATCGAACTTTTGGCGTCCTGCAACTCCACCCTTGCCGATATCCTGGGGGAAACGCCGCGCCGTATCTTCCTGCAGGCCAGAGTGCCTTGCGCCCTGGAGATGAAGGGGGGGATAATGCGCAGGATGAGCGAGGACAGCCTGGACAAAGAGGCCAGCTTTATCGACGGCATAAAGGTCCATTTTGGTGAAGACTGGTTGCTGGTGCTTCCCGACCAGTATCAGCCTAATGTTCTGATAGTGGCGGAAGCCAAGGAACAAAAAGTCGCCCAAAGGATTTTGGAAGAATACAGAAGAAAAGTGGAGAAGTGGAAGAAGGAACTGGGATAAAGGCGGTTCCATGTTCTAGGTTCAAAATTAAAACCTTGAACCAAGAACCTTGAACTTTGAACAGGTTTTTTTATGGCCGATCCGCTATACATAACCTTCCTCTGGCATATGCATCAGCCTTACTACAAGGAGCCTTCCAGGGGAGAGTATCTCCTGCCATGGACCTATCTCCATGCCGTTAAAGATTATTTCGACATGGCAGTTATCGTGGATGAGACGCCGGGAGCCAGGGTGGTCTTTAACCTGGTTCCCTCTCTTTTGGAGCAACTGGATGATTATGCATCGGGCAAGGCCATCGATCCATTTCTGGTGAAAGGGGAAATGTCGCCTTCCGATATGACTGAAGAAGATCGGATGTTTGTAGTTGAAAATTTTTTTTCAGCCAATCGGCAACGTATGATCGAACCGAACCGACGCTATCTGGAATTGCTTCATTTGGCCGACAGCTGTGCTGTCGGCAAGCATGGCGACCGGTCAAGAAGCTTCAGGGATCAGGATATTCTTGACCTTCAAGTCTGGTTTTTTCTTTCCTGGACCGGCGAGGCGGCAAGGCGCAGATATCCAGAAATTAAGGATCTTCTCAAAAAGGGGAAAAACTTTTCTCCTGAAGACAAGTCACTCCTCTTTGCCAAGCAACGGGAAATATTGGGAGGGATTATCCCTCTTTACCGACGGCTGCATAATGAAGGAAAGGCCGAACTGTCGGTTTCACCTTATTTCCATCCCATTCTGCCTCTTCTTTGCGACATGAACAGTGCCCGCACCGCTTTGCCACGCATTACCCTGCCGACCACCCGGTTCAGGCATCCGGAAGATGCGCGCGGTCAGGTGGTTTCGGGAATTGCTTGTTTTGAAAAGTTTTTCGGTTTCAAGCCGATGGGGATGTGGCCATCAGAGGGGTCTATAAGCGATGAGGCGCTGGAGATAATATCCGAAAGCGGCTTCAAGTGGGTAGCCAGTGATGAGGCAGTGCTTGTCCACAGCATCTCTGACGGGCTCGGACCAGGGCGGGAAGCGCTTTACCAACAGTACTCATTTATGAGCAACGGACCGGAATTGCGACTATTTTTTCGAGACCACGCTCTGTCCGACCTGATCGGCTTCACCTATTCCCAGTGGGAGCCAGCCCGTGCGGCGCAGGATTTCATAGCAAGAGTTAAGGATATCAGGACGCATGCCGCCGGCAGCAGTGTGGTTCCGGTGATACTTGACGGTGAAAACGCCTGGGAATATTATCCTGACAACGGCCACGATTTCCTAAGACTTCTCTATGGCGGAATTGCCAAGACTCCCGGACTGGATACTGCGACATTCTCCGATCTTCTTGACAAGGTCCCTGTCCGACAGCCATTGCATCATGTGTATCCAGGTTCATGGATCAACGCGAATTACGGGATTTGGGTGGGGCATCCGGAAAAAAATCTCGGATGGGACTTGATTGAGAGGACACGGGAGATCGCCCTCAGGCAAAACCCTCAAGTGGCTGATTATCTCTCCGGCCATGGGAAGGGCGGAAATGGAGATGAAACGGCGCAAGAGGTCTGCAAGTCGCTTTATGCCGCGGAAGGGAGCGACTGGTTCTGGTGGTACGGTGATGATCACTTTTCACCCCACAGCGACCGCTTCGACCTGCTGTTCCGCAAGCACCTGATGAATATCTACCAGCTTCTGGGACTGGATGTTCCACGTGAGCTTTTCGAGCCGATCAAGAAAGAGACCCCCGCGGGTTTAGTGCGGGAGCCGGCCGATCTGATCACTCCGGTGATCAACGGCCTTGTTACCGACTATTTCGAGTGGCTTGCGGCGGGTCTCTACGATCTGACCAGGCAATCATCCGCTATGCACCCCTCGGAGAGCCTCATGCAGTCATTCTTTTTCGGTTTTGACCGAAAAGCCTTTTTTTTCAGGATTGACGGGGCGACGGCACTTGATAAAACACTTCTGCGGGGCGATAAACTTGAGATTCATCTGGTTCTGGACAGGGAATACTGCTTGACCATGGAACTGGGGTCGGATGAAGGGTTGTTAACGACAAAGGCGGAAAAGAAGTGGAAATCGACAGGCCACACCTGCAACTGGAAAATCGCCAAGGTTTGCGAGGTGAGGATTCCGCTCGAATCGGTAAACCCTGAGCCAGGAGGGAACCTGTTTGTTTATATAACCCTGATCCGCGACAATGTCGAGATAGGCCGCTGGCCTGCCGATGCTTCGATGGTGTTGAAATATGCCGGACCCGAGTTGGAACTGGAAACATGGCTTATTTGAAATCGGTGACCGGTAATTGGCGGTTAGACGCTTTTATGGAGGTTAAATGTCCGAATTAAGATGGGATCCCCTGAAATTACACTGGGTAATAATTGCCACCGACAGAGGGAGAAGGCCGCGGGATTTCATGGTGGAGCCCGAATCGGGCAAAGTGACCAGTTGTCCATTCTGTTATGGCAACGAGGACAAGACCCCTGGCGAGATATTTGCAATCCGGTCGTCCGGCCGACCGAATTCACCTGGCTGGCAGGTCAGGGTAATTCCCAACAAGTATCCGGTGCTGCGTGTCGAAGGCACGCTGAATAATCGTGGCTATGGTCTGTATGATGTCATGAACGGCATCGGCGCCCATGAAGTTATCGTTGAAACGCCGGACCATAACAAAGGATTGGCTGATCTCAGCCATGCTGAAATAACCAATGTTCTGATCGCCTATCGAAGCAGGTATCTTGACCTGCGCAGGGACATGCGGTTGCGCTACATGGTGCTCTTTAAAAACCATGGGACCAGGGCCGGCGCTACACTCAGCCATGCCCACAGTCAACTCATCGCTGTACCGCTAACCCCGCCGGTAGCTACAACCGAACTGAAAATCTGTCGTGATTTTTTTACAAGCAAGGAGCGTTGCATCTTCTGCGACCTGATAAATTTCGAGTTGGCGAACGGGGATCGGGTTGTAAAGGAATTTGCCAACTACGTGATCCTTACTCCCTATGCCTCCTGTTTCCCGTTCGAACTGAGGCTTTATCCGAAGCAGCATTCCCATGACTTCGCCCTGATGGGTGATGGGGAGCTTGGGGAGTTGGCGGTTGCCATGAAAGATATGCTCTGCCGACTGAAGGGGGTGCTGAAGAACCCTCCCTACAACTTTATTTTCCATACCGCCCCTCCTCAGCAACACAGGATGGGCAAACCGGAATACTGGGGGTCGTTAGAGTACGACTACCACTGGCATATCGAACTGGTGCCGAGATTGACTCAGATCGCAGGATTCGAGTGGGGGACCGGCTTTTACATAAATCCCACTTCACCTGAGGATGCGGCGGTTTTTCTCAGGGAAGTAGAAATTTAAAAGGCAGGCGGCTAGTCACTAGCGGCTAGCCACTTTCATTGAGGTTTTTGCATGAAGATTTTATTTGTTGCTTCGGAAGTTTCTCCTTTTGCCAAAACCGGCGGCCTGGCGGATGTCACCGGTTCTTTGCCGCGGGAACTTAAGATGATGGGGCATGATGTCAGGATTATCATGCCTTTTTACAAAACAGTGGCAAAAGGGGACTTCCTCATCAGGAAAATTCGGAAAAGCATCGAGGTCAGAGTTGGCGGATCGCTGCAAAAAGGGTTGCTGCGCCAGACTTTTCTTGACGGCATCCCTGTCTACCTGCTGGAAAACAAGGAGTATTTTCATCGGGAGCATCTCTACGGCGCTCCGGTTGGAGATTATCCCGACAATGCCGAACGTTTTGCATTCTTTACCCGGGGAGTGCTGGAACTTTTGAAAAGGATGGATTATCGCCCCGATGTGCTTCATTGCCATGACTGGCAGACCGCCCTAATCCCCCTGTTACTCAGGTATGAATTTGCCGATGACCCTTTCTTTACCAATATGGCGGTCATCTTCACCATTCACAACTTGGCATATCAGGGGCTTTTTCCCGTTGATTCTCTTGAAGCGATGGGTCTGGACGCATCGTACTTCACCATCGACAGACTGGAATATTACGGCAAGGTGAACCTTATGAAGGGGGGTATATTAACGGCAGACCTTATTAATACCGTTTCCGAGACCTATTGCGCGGAAATTTTGACTGCTGAACAGGGGTGCGGCCTGGAAGGGGTCCTTCTAGACCACCATGATTCCTTGAGCGGCGTACTGAACGGCATAAATTATTCAGACTGGGACCCGTCAACCGACCGGGAAATATTCAGGAACTATTCGGCATCCTCATTGAACGGGAAAGCCGCCAATAAGAAATCGCTGCAAAAACAGCTGGGACTGGAACTGAACTCAAATATTCCACTTGTGGGGATGGTTTCCCGGATGATCGAACAGAAGGGGTTCGATCTGGTCGAGAAACTGCTCCCCAAATTTGCGAAGGAAGAACTACAGCTGGCGGTCATCGGTTCCGGAGAAGAAAAATATGTCAAATCATTTAGTGACATATGCAAGCACGGAGCAGAGAATATCGCGCTGCATGAGGGATTTGACCCGGTTCTGGCGAGGAGGATATATGCCGGCAGCGATATTTTCCTCATGCCTTCCCATTTTGAGCCATGTGGCCTGGGACAACTGATAGCTCTTCGATACGGAGCCGTGCCTGTGGTCAGAGAAACCGGCGGGCTGTCGGATACAGTTGTTGATGAAAAGGATAACGGTAGAGAGCCGAACGGGTTCTCTTTTGCCGAATATAAGGCATCCGCCTTGTGGGCATGCTTGCAGCGCGCCTTGAAAGCTTATCGTGACAAGGATGGATGGAAGAAAATCGTGCGCAACGGAATGAATCGTGATTTTTCGTGGAAGCAATCCGCTAAGAAATATGAAGAACTTTATTATCGCGGGGTGGCGAAAAAGGGGGTTGATACATGGTTGAGGAAAAAACCGAACCAGACGAACTGAGCAAAGAGATAAAAAAGATTATCTCCGAAAACAAGAAATTCCTCGACAGGATTATGGATGAGGAATTCGAGCCGGATGAAGAGGTTGATGAGGAAGAGGCCGGAACGATTGTTGAGTTGTAATAAAACCCCCGCGAGGATCATGCGCGGGGGTTATGTTTGTATAGCGTATTCAAGAGTCACTATTTCATTTCTTCCTGGCCGCCTCCCGGGACATCCTGCCCGCCGGCCATGTGGCAATCGCTGCAGTTGGTCTTGAACAGTTCGTCGCCGATGTCCACCGGATGAACGAAATTCTTCACCTCGGTCCCCGGCGGGATGTTTTCCTGTTTCTGGTTGAGAACGGTGTGGCAGAGATTGCAATCCTTGGAAATGGTCCTGCCGTCCCGGCTCTTATGCTTCCCGTCGTGGCAGCGGAAACAGCCCGGGTAATAGAAGTGGCCGATGTGATTCGGGTAGGTATTCCAGGAGACTTTCATCTTGGGAAAGAAGTTCTTGGAATAGATCTTCTGCACCTCTACTACGGCTTTTTTGACGGCATCGGCCTGCCTATTCGCAACTTGCGGATAATTCTTGGCGTAATAAACGGGAATGCCGGCGGCAATGGCGGCCATGGCTTCTTCGGTGGATTTATATGGCTTTGAGAGGAGCTCAACCGCTACCTTTTTGATGTAGGGCAGGGACTGATCGATGCGGCCCGAGACGAAGTTTTCATCCATTTCCTGACTGGGGGAATGATAGATGTGGGTCGGACGATTGTGGCAGTCAATACAATCCATCAGCCGCTTGTCACCCGCGTCGATTTCCGCCCTGGTCAGGGGGGCTTCCGTGTTCATGTATTCAGTTATCCTGCCGTCCTTCTCTTTAACGGCGATGAAAGGGATATCAAAACGTTTGCGGTCCCTGGCAATGTACTTGACCTCGGTCCCGATATGCCAGTGAATGCCTCTGGCATTGGGGGTCTTGGGGGTGCCGCCGATCTTGATCAGCATGTTGATCTCCCGCGCGGTGTTGGCTTCATTGGGCGCATAGTGGTAGAAGACCTTCTGCCTCCCGGAGTAGAACTTTTCCGGCCAGTGGCACTGTTCACAGGTGTCGCGCGCCGGGCGTAGATGTTCAATGGGGGTACCTATGGGGGCTGGATAGACGTGGGCCATGACCGCATAGAGCTGATACATCCCGGAAATTTTGGCCTTTACGTACCAGGCGGCGCCCGGGCCCACATGACATTCGACGCATTTCACCTTGGCGTGGGGCGAATTGCTCCAGGCGGTGTGTTCCGGCTCCATGACCACATGGCAGAGCTCGCCGCAGAAGGGTACCGATTCGGTGTACTCATACCCCTGAATCGAGGCAATGGCTACGATAAGCACGAAGAGGCAGGTCGCGACGATGAAAAATATGAACAGATACCGCTTATGCGGGTTATTGAGATCAATGCGTGGGAAAGGGGGTATTTCGGCGTCCCCCTGGAGACGACGCCAGTGTCTCACCCGTAGCGCCCCGACAGGGATTAGGATGAGGCCGAAAATGAGCATGCCGGGGAAGAGGAAGTAGGTCATCATGCCGAGATAAGGTGATTCTGTCTCTGATATTAATCCATAGGCGAAGAAGGCGAGCATCAGGCCGGTGGCAACCACCACCAGGACCATGCCGACAAGGCTGAAGATATTGAAAAAATACCCTGTGAAGTGTTTTTCCTGTTTTGGCATATTCTCCAGCATACTTGTCTCCCTGAAAAAATGATTAAAATTTTTTATTAGATTAACTTATAAAATCAATTAGTTACCAAACTTTAAAAATTTACTATGACGCATGTTTTTTGTCAAACCAATAATTAATGAAAAAAGGGGCGGGCAATCAGAATGGTTTTTCTATTACGGATACAGCACGGGGAGCGCTTTTGTGAAACAGCGGAACACTCTATTCTTTGATCTGTAATCGAATGGCGGTATTGCGTTGATCTGAAATTGGAAAGTTGACGTTTTCCCGTGAGGCCGCAGTCCAAAACCGCTGATGGCGACAAGCCTCACGGGAAAACTTCTTCATGATGGCGACAGGTGGTTTTCAGGCAAGCTCAAACATATCCTTGCCTGCTCCGCACAAGGGACAAAACCAGTCGTCCGGAATTTCTTCGAACGCTGTACCAGGGGCTATGCCACTGTCTGGGTCACCCACAGCCGGATCGTAGATATATTGACATATTGTACATCTCCATTTTTGCATTGTTTCCCTCCTTTAATAGTTAATTGTAATGAAATCCCACGGCAATTTTGACTTGATCACTGCCATCTTCACTGCATTTCATATTACCAGTTAATTCGAGTCTGGCAACAGATAACCGGTCAAAAGGGTGCGCCTGGCGATTTTTTTCTTTGATTTTAAAGAACGAGATGATATTTTACCACAAAAAAATCAATCTTTTATCTGTGAGGAGAACCGACTTGAAATTTAATGATATTACCAGGGGAACCGGACTAGAAGAGCACGGCATTGACAATTTGAATCTGATCTTCTGGACGGCTCCGACACCCGTTCTTTATGAGCTGATTGTGAGACGCGGGGAAGGGCTCATAACCCATATGGGTGCGGTGGCGGTGAAGACGGGCCACTATACAGGTCGGGCGGCGAACGAAAAATTCATCGTCGATGAACCTTCATGTCATGACCATATCAATTGGGGGAAGGTCAACCGTCCCTTCGACCCGGCCAAGTTCGACGCCCTGTACAAAAGGATGGTCGCCTACATGCATGGCAAGGACATGTTTGTGCAGGAGTGTTTTGCCGGCACGAGCCCCGAGCACCGTCTGCCGGTGCGGGTGATTGCCGAAAAGGCCTGGCATGCCCTCTTCGCCAGGAACATGTTCATCAAGGCGACTCAGGCGGATCTTAACAATTTCAAACCTGCCTTCACGGTGATCGACATGCCCAGTTTCCATGCCGTCTCTTCGGTGGACGGGACCAACACGGAGACATTCATCATCGTCAATTTCGCCAAGCGGTTGATCCTCATCGGTGGCACGAGCTATGCCGGTGAAATCAAGAAGTCGATCTTCACCATTCTCAACTATCTTCTCCCCCTGGACAAGCGCGTCCTCTCCATGCACTGCTCGGCCAACGCCGGGAAAAAGGGGGATGTGGCTATCTTCTTCGGCCTCTCCGGTACCGGCAAGACCACCCTCTCAGCGGACTCGAAACGCTCGCTGATCGGTGATGATGAACATGGATGGGACGATTCCGGTATATTCAATTTCGAAGGAGGCTGTTACGCGAAGATAATCAAACTCTCCAAGGAATCGGAGCCGGAGATATATCATACCACGAGAATGTTCGGCACTATCCTGGAGAATGTCGCTATCGATACGGTGAGTCGCAGGATCAATCTGGATGACGACTCCTTCACCGAAAATACCCGCGCATCCTATCCGATCAACCATATTCCCCATATTGTCCGCTCGGGTGTTGGCGGGCATCCTGCCAACATCATCATGCTCACCTGCGATGCCTTCGGCGTGCTTCCCCCGGTGGCCAGATTGACCAAGGAACAGGCTGAGTACCATTTCCTTTCCGGCTATACCGCCAAGGTGGCGGGTACCGAGGCTGGCGTTACCGAGCCTCAGGCGGTATTTTCCACATGCTTCGGGGCGCCCTTCATGGCGCTCCACCCTTCCGTATATGCGGAACTTCTCAAAGAAAATATTGCCAAGCACAAAGTCGACTGCTGGCTGGTTAATACCGGCTGGAGTGGCGGGGGCTACGGCGTGGGAAGCAGGATGAAGATCGCCTATTCACGGGCGCTCATTAACGCAGCCATCGACGGCACCTTGAAGGCGGGCGAGTTTGAGAAGGAGCCTTACTTCGGGCTCATGATCCCGAAGAGCTGCCCCGGCGTTCCCGTGGAGGTCCTGAACCCGCGCAATGTGTGGGTGGACAAGGCCGCCTATGATGCAACTGCCAGAAACCTGGTGGAGTGGTTCCGTACAAATTTCGAGCAGTACAAGGGATATGTTTCTAAAAAGGTGGCCAGCGTGCTCTGATACCAAGTCGCAATCAAACGATTACTGTCGAGGGCTCCTCGACGTACTATTCATGTACGCCTACGTCGTCCTCTCCTTGCCGCCTAGTACTCATTTTGATTGCAACTCGGTATGATTTATCGTCTCGCCTGCGCACACAAAAAAGCCCGCATCGTTTTTACGTTGCGGGTTTTTTGCTGATCCCTCTATTTTATGGTTTCTTCCTTTATGGATTCCTCTTTTATCGGTTTTACAGCTTCCTCTTTTATTACCTCCGGCTTAACGTTTTCCGGCTTTACAGCCTGGTCTCTTATTTCTTCAGGTTTTACGGATTCGCGAATTGGCGGTTGCTGCTGTATCTGCTGATCATCCTTTTTTTCATCCTTTTTCTTCCACCATAAGAAGTTTGTCTCGGGTTTCAAAAGGGCCGCCATATCGCTGAAAATTGAGGCATAAGCGCTGGAGACCTTTGCCCCCCCGGATTCCTCGGATTTGTTGAGTGTCCGGGTGATGCCGGGGATAGTTACGAACTTTACATCCACCTTGTCGATTTCGTTGGCCTTTGCTTCGTCGAAATCAGGGTACTGCAACTCAAGAAATGCCGGCAATGACGGCAAGTTCTCACGGAAGTTGGGAAACTCCCAGAGAATGTTGCCGTCCGCGTCAAATATCTGGGAAGTCATGACAAGGATGTTGTAGTCGCTTTCCAGATAGCTCATCAGGTTACTGGAACGAACTTTATCCTTTCGGGTGAGACCGCTGACCACCGTGAACATTACAGCGTCGAGTCCGTTCCGGGTGACCAGATCTTTTAGCTCAGGCAATTTGAAAAAATATTTGTTGTAGACAACCGATGCGTCATCCCGACGTTCCTTGCGGAACAGAATGTTGAAGAACAGCCTGTCGGCATCGTCGTCAAGTAATCTAACCGAAAAGAAAGTGCCGGTATCCTTGAGGCGGGCGACCAGTTCTTTTTCGTTTTTGCGGTTGTAATCTTTAATGAGATTTACCAGGGTTTCCTTTTCAGGGTGTCTGATATCCGATTCTGAATCAATAAAAATAGGCGCCACGCCGAGTATCTTCACTTTCTTTTCAAAGGTCTCCCGGGGGATGTTGTAGTAGTTGCTGGCGCAGCCGAAACCCAACATAGCGACCATGCAGAGCAAAGCTAGCTTCAGAAATCTCATCACTGTCAACCTCCTTGATGAATATTATTCGATATGACATTGAAGTTATAGCAAAAGAACACGGAATTTGAAACATTTTTAATAGCCGTTGCTGCGCATATATTGAATTTTTATAGTTTCAATCCAACAGCATGACAAACCCCATCTGTCTCCCGGTCTCTCCTCCTTCACGCCGGTAGGAGAAAAACAGATCGTGCTCGCAGGAGACACAGAGGGGTGTTGTCTCTATATTCGTTTTGGGTAGTCCTGCCGCAAGCAGTTGGCTGTAATTGGCTGCCGCCAGGTCAAGCCCCCATCTGCCCGGAGCCGTTTCCCTGGCGAAGAGGTCCCATCCGGCGCCACTTTTTTTGAAGGCTTCTTTCACGATGCTGTCCACTTCATAGCAGCAACTCCCGATGCCGGGTCCGATTGCTGCATGGATCTCGTCCGGTTTTGCATCGAACATGCTGACCAACGCCTCGACTCCTTTCCTGCCGATCTCACCAGCGGTACCCTTCCACCCGGCGTGTAGTGTCGCCGCCACCTTTTTCACAGGATCCAAGAGGAGGATAGGGACACAATCCGCGACGCAAACCCCGATCATTATCCCCGGCTGGTTGGTTATGAGTCCGTCACATTCGAGCTTGAGAAAATGGGAGTAATCGGGGTTAGGGGAGTCGATCACCAGCAGATCGGTACCATGCACCTGCGTGACGGTGACCAGGTGTTCGGCCTTTGTACCGAAGGCCCGGGCCAGAATGCTCCTGTTTCCCTGCACATTATGCGGCGAATCAAAGGTGTTGGCCCCCATATTAAGCGAATTATACGGGTGGCGTGAAACCCCTTCATGGCGGGTGGTGAAACCGTGTACCGCAACTCCAGCCGCAGCTAACATGCTGGATTCAAGATAATGGACCTTGCCGGCTTTTTTCATTTCCATTGTTAAAACTCCATTTTAACCGCTAGCCGCTAGCTGCTGGCTATCAAGATACTCAATGATTCGCGCCATGTCCGCCGGCAGATCGGTATTGAACTCCATGTACTCGCCGGTGGACGGATGGATGAAGCCAAGCACTTTTGCATGGAGCGCCTGGCGACCCAAATCTTTTATCAACTTGCTCAATTGTGGGTCATGGATGGTTGCGAGACGTCCGCTGCCGCAGTAAACCTTATCACCAGCCAGCGGGTGGCCCGCTTCTGAGAGATGCACCCTGATCTGGTGAGTCCGGCCGGTTTCCAGTTTAAGACGCATTAATGTCAAAACCTGGTAGCGGCTCACTACCTGCCAGTTGGTGACTGCTTTTTTCCCCCGTTTGGCCGCGCCGGACATCCGCTTCCGATCCACCGGATGTCGACCAATTGCAGATTCGATCCGACCTTTGTCCTGTTGTGGCGAGCCGAAAACCAGGGCAAAATAAACCCGCTTTACGGTATGTTCCTTGAACTGAAGGGAGAGTGACCGGTGCGTGTGGTCATTTTTTGCCACCACCAGGACTCCGGAGGTATCTTTGTCGATACGGTGGACGATGCCGGGACGCAGTTCTCCGCCCACCCCCGACAGATCACGGCAATGTCCGAGCAGGGCGTTTACAAGGGTGCCGCCCGCGTTCCCCGCACCCGGATGGACTACCATACCTGCCGGTTTATTTACCACCACCAGATCGCCGTCCTCAAACAGTATCTCAAGAGGGATTGTTTCCGCTTCAGGTTCCGCCGGAAGAGGAGGAGGAATGGTCACTACGATCTTCTCCCCTCCACGTAATTTAAGCGAGGGTTTATGCGGCGCTCCGTCAACCGTCACAAACCCCGCCTCGATAAGGCGCTGGGCCATGGAACGGGTAAGCCCCTCCATGGCGCCGACCACCAGATCAAGCCTTGCAGGCTCGCTGTCTTCAGGAAATATCAGATCTATTTTTTGCACACGCATAACTTTTTGCCGATTACAAAAAAAGAAAGGCGCGATTTCATAAACCGCGCCTTGCCCATACTCCGGTCACGTGAACGCCGGTTACCAGATGGAGGATTCAATTTTTCCAGCCCGCTTGATCAGGACATCGACTATAGCAATGTCAAAGATATTGGAGGAAGCCAGTTGAGGGTCCACCCGGGAAATGAAGTGCTGTCTCCCTTCTTCAAGCTCTTCATTAAGGAGGTCGAAAATATTATCATTCTTGATGCCTGATTCAACTTTTTCACGGTTGTACAGCGCCACATCAGAAATTATGGCGCGGGCAAGCCTTTTCGCGTGATCAGGATTCTCTATGAGACTCATATATTTCCTCTGGATTATTGAAATTAGACCCGCTCCCCGAGCGGATTTTCATTGCATCCCGGACCTTTTGAATATGGCACTCTTTATCCGAAAAGCAGTATACTAAATTTTTAAACGAATAACTATCTAATTTTGAGGGCGAAATAAATATTTGCGTTTCCCCGCTTGACCAGCAGTGCCACGCTCCCCATTCGTTCCGCGTCCTTCATGGCTTTGGCGTAATCCGCCAAACCAGCAACCTTTTTCTGATTGACTGAGATGATGACGTCGCCGCGCTGGATGCCGGATTCCGCGGCCATCCCTTCTGGATCCACCGCCGTCACCAGAACGCCTTTGAGCCCGCTGATACGCATATTGCGGGGAAGTTCTTCAACGGTTAGTCCGAACCATCCGGCTTGCGGCTCCGCTGAACTGGGTTGAGCTGCAGAAGCGCTTTCCGAGTTACCCAGTGACACGGTAAGCTTCTGTGACTTGCCGTCGCGAAATATCTCCACCTCCGCCTTTTGTCCCACTGGAGTATCAGCCACTGCGAGTTGAAGCTGGCGTGCATCCTTTATCTCTTTACCGGCAAAGCGCAGGATGATGTCCCCCTGTTTTAACCCCGCCTTTTCTGCGGGACTTCCAGCCATGATGTCGCTGACAAGGGCGCCCCGTGCCTGACTCAGGCCAAAAGACCTGGCGATATCTTCTGTGACCGGCTGAATGGAGACCCCCAGCCAACCGCGGGTCACACTACCCTTTTTAATGAGTTGGGCTACCACCTGTTTTGCCATGTTGACTGGAATGGCAAATCCTATTCCCTGTCCGGCCGCGACGATAGCGGTGTTGATGCCGATCACCTCGCCATAAACATTCAACAGGGGGCCGCCCGAATTGCCGGGATTGATCGAGGCATCGGTCTGGATAAAGTCTTCGTAGGTCTCTATTCCCATATTGGAACGGCCGGTTGCCGAAATAACCCCGACGGTTACGGTCCGATCAAGGCCGAACGGATTGCCTATGGCAATGGCCCACTGGCCTACCTGCAGTTTGTCCGAATCACCCAGTACCGCAGCCGGCAGGGGTTGGCCGGCACTGATCTTGATGACGGCGATATCGGTCTTCTGGTCACTGCCCACCACTTTGCCGTTGTAAATCTTTTCATTGGAAAGTTTCACCTGGATACTTTCCGCGTCGCGCACTACATGGTCGTTGGTAATGATATATCCGTCACTGTTGATGATGAAGCCAGAGCCTAGGCTCTTTTCCCGGCGGTATTGTGGTCTCATCTGGCCGCCGCCGAAGAAATCATCGAAAAATGGAGAAAACTCGAAGAAGGGCTGCACCAGTTTTTTCTTGCTCACGGTGGAGATGTTGACCACTGAGGGGTTCACCGCCTTAACCACGTTTGAAAATGCCTGCTGTGTTGCGAGAAGGTCCTTGGGGACTTCCTTTACCGGCGCTTCAGCCGTACCTTTGCGGGATGATTCATAGAACATTGGTTCCTGTTTTTTTTTGCAGGATACAAGAGAGATGGAGAGGATAACCAGACAAATCAGGGAACGGAAGATACGCATAAATACCTCATGAAAATCGCTAAGAAGTTGAAACTTCTAAAAGACTAGCCAAAAACTTCCGCATTGTCAATCAGGATTCCTAATAGCAATCCTAAAAAGCTAAATGGTTAAATAACTTGCCTGTATTTGTGGAATATGATAAAAATCATAAGTTATTTATGAAGGCGCTGTTTTGCCAACCGGAGGTTGCAGGTAATGGATATCAGGACAGTTTCCCTCCCTGACGAAAAAAAGAAACCGTTATTCACCGATGATTCGAAGCTCGTTTTCGGCAGGATTTTCACTGACCGGATGTTCATGGTGGAATGGAAGGCAGAGGGGGGGTGGCTTGATGCGTGTATCGAGCCGTATGCGCCCTTTGTCCTTGATCCCGCATGCATGGTATTGCACTATGCCCAGGAGATCTTCGAGGGGCTGAAAGCATATAAATGGCAAGACGGAACTATAGCCCTGTTCCGGCCCGAAATGAACGCCCGCCGCTTCATCCGTTCGGCCGAACGGATGTGCATGCCTGGAGTACCGGAGGACCTGTTCCTCAAAGGGATAGAAGAACTGGTGAAGCTGGAGAAGAAATGGATACCATCTTCCCCCGGGACTTCCCTCTACATCCGTCCTACCATGATCGCGGTGGAACCGGCGCTAGGTGTCAAGCCCTCCGATCACTACTACTTTTATGTCATCCTTAGTCCGGTCGGACCCTATTATTCCTCCGGCTTCAACCCGGTGCGGATCATGGTGGAGGACAAGTATGTACGTGCAGTGCCTGGAGGCACCGGTGACGTCAAGACGGGGGGCAACTACGCAGCCTCCCTGAAGGCTGCCCTGGAGGCGAAGAAGAAGGGATTCGATCAGGTCCTCTGGCTTGACGGCGCACATCACCGTTATGTTGAAGAGGTAGGTTCAATGAACATG